>Ga0155245_130_pt1 | contig 5284 bp, 3 predicted proteins | sample RifCSPhighO2_02_FD_106213 | JGI IMG/M metagenome (GOLD analysis project Ga0155245, IMG submission 106213) | Candidatus Sungbacteria bacterium RIFCSPHIGHO2_02_FULL_51_29 | reverse complement strand
GTCGGCACGGCGCGTGAATTGCTGAACGCGCTCGGCCATGTTATGGACTTCCGGGGCCGAAGCGCTTCGGCCGCGCTTCAATAATAATGGACTCCACCGGAGCGCCGAATACGAGCGGCCAGGAAAAAATCAAGGGAAGGGAATCATCGGAACGCATCTCGGAGATCTCGGTGCCGTTCGCTCCGAGCATGTTGCCGTTCCCATCAAGCGCGAGCGCAATAACCCGGAGATCCGCCATATCGCGGAGCGAACGGTTCTGGAGGAGCGCCCGCACCGCGCTCATGCGCGCGCCGTCGCGATCCTCCACGGCATAGGCGCGCTCCGCCGCGATGATATCAGGCCTCAACGCACCGCTCACGATCCAATCGGCGTCGAGAACCGAAAACTCGACGCGGCTGACGGTGCTCGTCGCTCTGATGCCGAATTCGGCAAAGTGCGCTAACTCGCGGGCGTAGAGGAACGAGCGTCCGCGCTGGCGCGCGGCGATATTACCCGCACCATCCATGAGCCGGAACTCGTAGTCAATGCGGCGCGCAGCCACGCGGTCGTTCGGATTCCGCACCTCGGCGACCGCATCGTAGGCGCCGGCGCGCGCGCTCGTCGCCCGCGCCCAGCGCACCTCCGGCTCCTTCCGGTTCTTGACGAGGCAGGACACGCACGCGCCCCCGCAATCAACCCCTTCCTCGTCCTGGTTGAGCCGCCCGTCGGTGCATGTTTCTTCATGCACGAACGAACGCCAAAAAATAAGCCCCGCGGCGCCGAGGATTATGGCGAGAACGAGCAATGCCGCGAATTGGCGACGGGCGCGAAAGTTCATAGGTTCACGTGTTTCCAGTATAAGATACCTTTCCGGAAAACGAAAACAGGCGCCCCGGAGGGCGCCCCCAAAAACCGATCTCGCAATCCTGCACCAAAACTTTCATATGCTAGCGTACTCTACTTTCCCGAGGACGCGAGGTCCCAAGTATCATCGAGTCCATGTGCTTTCACGACTCTGTTCGGAATGGGAAGAGGTGGGACACACATAGATGAAACACTAGCAAGCGAGAATTTTGGTGCGGGGTTCGGAGTGGGAAGACCCGCCCGCCTTGACTTTGCCGCTCTTGCGAAATAAGTCAGATATTCCCCGGAATGGAATCAATCTCAGAGGAAGTAACTTTTATCAGTCAAGGCGAAGTCGGGCGGGGGTGGTGCACGCGCAAGTAAAATACCGGCAAACGAGGCGCTCCTCCAAGGACGCGCTCGAGGCAACACGAAGTTTTCTGATGACATGTGCGGAAAGAACTATCCTCGCCCGCTCGGGCGGGGGTACAGATGGTCAATTAGTACCTCTCGGCTGAACCCGCCTAAATTTTGTCTCCGCATTGCCCATTCTCCAACTCAACAAATATACGGACGATTCCGTGCGTTCCGTACATCGCCTGAAGACAAAATTTAGGCGGGCTGCACATGCATTGCTGCATTTACACCTGAGGCCTATCAACGTGGTCATCTCCCACGGACCTACGATACCTCATCTTGGGGTGGGCTTCGCACTTAGATGCTTTCAGCGCTTATCCCTTCCGAACATAGCTACCGAGCGATGCTCCGGGCGGAACAGCTCGTACACCAGAGGTTCGTTCATCCTGATCCTCTCGTACAAAGGACGACTCCCCGCAAGTATCCACGCCTGCAGTAGATAGGAGACAAACCTGTCTCACGCATAATCTTCGAGAATCTAGAAGAACCTAGAAACCGTTGACATCCTCCATTACTGGAGGTATGGACTATACCACCTTCCGATTTCGGAAGACCGACGTATTAGCTCCGACATTTTGCCGGAACTCTGCCGCTCCGCCTGTCGGCGAATGCAACAAGTCTCTACGGGGTCAACCCGTCCAAGTTTTGCAGAACAAAATTTGGTCGGGCGACTTCCCTCGGTATTATCCTACCATATGACAGGTTGTCATTCCATAGGGAGGACTCCACCGATATGAGTCGGCTTTACTTCTGCCAATTACTTGACAGAGCCGCCACTACATTGTGTAGCACGGTTTGAACCCAGCTCGCGTACCTTTTTAATGGGCGAACAGCCCAACGCTTGGGAGCTTCTCCACCCCCGCGCTAAGGTGAGCCGACATCGTATACTCTTCTGTTATTACTAACAGTATGGACTATATCTTCGCCCTTTCGACCAGGAAAGGGGTTGGCGTGTTAGCTACCATATCACATGGTAACTCTATCGCTTTCGCGATAAGTCTCTACGGGGTTATAACCCACCTTATAGTTCATCGACGGAATGATGTACGGAGTAATCAACGCCCAGAATTTGGGTAGCGATGACTTCTTGATCCTGATCCGCCAGTACTGCTTGTCACGATTCAGCGTGCTTTCAATCCCGAATCCAGATAAGAGTGCCATGCACCGTTTTTGGCCTTCGAGATCGAACTGCTGCGTATTCAGATAAACATCGGCGTCTCGACATCTACTCCCGTCGTCCATGAACCATACTGCGATGGCTAATGGATCGAGTTCAATCGCTGGTACAGATTTCTGCCCGCCTTGATAGAATACTCGTAAGAATTCGGTCAATTCGGGATGCTGTCGGGTAGTAAAACGATACGCGATGCGTTTTCCATTTCCCTTCCGTGCTTTTGGGGCACTTCGGGAAATTGAGCGTAGTATCGAATACTTCCAATCAACATACGGTTTCTGTTTCAACCCATGATTCACTTCCAGGAAGGCATTATTACGACCTCGAACGATACGTAAGTAGCCATCGCCAAGAAGCGACCCAATAACCACTGATCGTTGAAGTTGAGTTAAACTTCCCACGGTATTACCCATAGTATATCCTATGGGCTTCACCGTTATAAGCCACTATTCCATTTGAGATCCCGCCTATCAAACGAGGTGTCTCAAAGGGCTAATGCGATTACTCGCATGGCGCCCCGATTGTTGAGGTGCCGAACTCCGCCGTCGCTATGGACGCTCGGGCGGAACTAGCCTGTTATCCCCGGGGTAGCTTTTATCCGTTGAGCTCTGGCCGTGTTCTAGTAAGTAACATCGAAAGTAGATTATGGTATGTAGATTGTGGTTTCCCACGTTCTACAATCCACATTCTACATTCAATGCCATAGCCATCGGATCACTACGTTCTGCTTTCGCATCTGCTCGGGATGTCCCCCTCGCAGTCAAGCCGGCTTTTCCCGTTGCAGGTCCAGCGCGATTTCCATCCGCGCGAAGCCGACCTTTAAACCCCTCCATTACCGTTTAGGAGGGTTCTGCCCCAGACAAACTGCCCGCCAGGCACTGTCTTCGCGGAGTTTTGTCTCCGCGAGTTAGGATCTACATGTTTCCAGAGTGGTATTTCACTGACGGCTCCATCCCGGCCGAAACCAGGACTTCAACGCCTCCCACCTATGCTACGCAGAAAACTCGTAGACTCAATACCAAGCTACAGTAAAGCTCCCGGGGTCTTTTCGTCTAACTGCAGGTAACCGGCATCTTCACCGGTACTGTATTTTCACCGGGCATCTCCTTGAGACAGTCCTCCGGTCGTTACGCCTTTCATGCGCTTCGGAACTTACCCGAAAAGGAATTGCGCTCATGACGTTATCACTCTCTGTGTGACCACCCAGGTTAAGTTCTGGCAGAGAGATCCTCTACGTCGCCGTAGAGATCGGACTATATCTTACCGATAATTTTCACTGCGTATCTGAATTGTAGAGGGGAGGTTTACTCACTCCCCCTTTTTCTCGCGCGCCTCCCGCGCATGGCGGCGACAGCGGTCGCACCTAAGCCCGGGACGGCGATGAGAATAAGAATGAGATGGTATGGATGGAAGTACTTTCCCATTTCTCGTATCTCCTTTCGTTTCTACTCCACAATTCAGATACGCACCTTATTCTATCGATTCTGACGTATAGTCTCTGAGGACTCTCCAATGGTTCAGTAGAGTGGTCTATTGAACTATGGGTTGCCTGCTGATTGACCGCACCAGATGCATTTTCAGTCCGGCATGACGTCGGACTAGCACTGGATACTCGGTTGTTCCAGCATATAGTCAGATTTTACTAAAGCGGCGCTACCCACTTTAACACGGTTATAGTTCTTTCGGTCTTCCTGTCGCCAGGAAGTATGGACCATATCTTCATCCCGCCGCAGTGTCTCATGCCGTGGCGGGAGCTCGGCGTATGGCCTCTGAGGATTTTCCGGTTTTGCAACCGAAATCTTTCCTGCTGATTGACCGCACCAGATGCATTTTCAGTCCGGCATGACGTCGGACTAGCACTGGATACTCGGCCTTTCCAGCATATAGCCAAGTTGTTGCCCGAGAATCGCTTCTCGGCGCGGCAACTACTGATCGTGTTTACCGCGGACATTGACGAGGGCTTAGCACCTCACGCCACAAACCTTGATGTAATCGCGGCCCATGACAGAAATGCTTAACCTTCTCGCATTGGTCAGGCGTCACCCCCTATACATCCTCTTACGAGTTAGCAGGGAGCTGTGTTTTTGGTAAACAGTCGCCAGAGGTTCTTTCGCTGCGCCCCTCACCAATTTTGGGCTCAAGCAAGCTGCGTTTCAGCCGCTTGAGGAGTTGCTGCTTTCCGTTTGCATGCCGCTTCAACTGACGCTCTCGGTCCAGGGCATCCGTTCTTGACCGATACGCTTCGATGTAGATGTACTGCCATATTCCTATTTTCCGCGTTGTGAACTTCTTGCCTCCGGCGTTATGTTCTTGCAGACGCTTTGCAAGGTCTGCCGTCACGCCGAAGTAGAGTTCTCTCGTTTCGGAATTCTGAATAAGGTAGACCGCATGCATACGGTAATCATAACCCAAAATTGGTGAGGGGAGGCCTTATCGCGAACTTACGGCCGCTTGTTTGCCTAGTTCCTTAAGGAGATCTCACCCGTTCGCCTTGGTGCGCTAACACCAACCCACCGGTGTCGGTTTACGGTACGGTTTCCTATGGATATTCTGAGAGGATTTTCTGGGAAGCGCGCTCTGCGGAATACTCTCGGAGTTGCCCCCGAAATTCTCCGTTGCACTCGGGACCGGGCATGACCCCCGCCGGCGGATTTGCCTACCGGCGTCCCCTGTGCCGCGGACGGAAATCCAATAATCCGCCCCGCGTACTGCGCTCCGTCACCCCATCGAGACCATAGGAAGCCACGGAATATTAACCGTGTGTCCATCGGCTGCGGCTTTCGCCATTGCCTTAGGCCCGGCTTACCCTTGGATGATTGTCATTGCCAAGGAACCCTTGGGTTTACGGCGATCCTGACTTTCACAGGATGT
>Ga0155245_163_pt2 | contig 6627 bp, 3 predicted proteins | sample RifCSPhighO2_02_FD_106213 | JGI IMG/M metagenome (GOLD analysis project Ga0155245, IMG submission 106213) | Candidatus Sungbacteria bacterium RIFCSPHIGHO2_02_FULL_51_29 | reverse complement strand
GGGCCATGGAACCCCATTTAGCGTTGCCCGAATATATAGATCTCCCGTTGAAACCGGGGGGGGCGGAGGAGGGGGAGGGGGTATTGTCGTACACACCGGCGCCACAAAACTTCCGGTCGGCGAATGAACTCCTGTTGCCGGATAAAAAATGCGCGTCTGATAGGTAGCACCCGAGATCAAGTTCAACGACCCCGACTCGCCAAAGCCGCCACCAAACCCCTCTGGCGCTTTTATGGTGGTGATCCCGGTCGCGATCCCTTTATTCCAAAAACCGGTTCCCCAGTTGTTATCGTTATCAATGTCTACGACATAACCGGATCCCCCGCTTCCCGTATCCCATGCAATAGCAACACGCGATACTTCATCACTGGTGCACGCGTTCGTAACCGAAGGCGCCGAAACCACCGGCGGAGGTGGAGGAGGCGCTATCTGTCCAACGGAAATTGAAGCAGAGCATGTGCCTTTTTCGCCGGAAACAGCAAACACGGTGGCGGTACAGCTTTGGGTCCGTGTCGGAGTGACAACCGCTTCGCTGTCATACCCAATATCTTGGGGCACACGCATACCGGTCTGCCCGCCAAGGTCTCCCGTGCACGCAAAATTTACTTTTGACGTGTCGGGACTAAAATGCCAACCGAATGTGGCGTTATCACCGTTTTGTATTGACCCGGGGGACATGGTAAGAGAGCAACTCGGCCCGCCCGCCAAAGGGTTTACGGTTATGGTATCGGTATATGTCTTTGTCGCGCCCGCGCTGTTTGAAAGAGTAAGAGTGCATGTCTGGGTTTTCTTCGGCGAAAATTCCGAGGTACCAGAATAGGGAACATCGGCGGGAACCTTTCCGCTCCAACTTCCAAGATCACCGGTGCACGCGTATGCGATGCTTGAGACGGCAGAATTAAAATTCCATGGGTACTTCACCTTCTGTCCTTCAATGATTGTTTTTTTCTCAAATGCACATCCGCTCGTACATGCCGGCGCCCCAACGGTTTTGGGAGCAAACCCCTCCGACCACGTACATTCGCCAAGATTTCTGTCGGGCGCGCCCACCGTTCCCAATATGGGACTTATTGCTATTTTTTGTATCTCACTCAAATACTGGCTAACCCCCGACGCAAGACCAACGGCGGTACTGGCCACAGACAAGATGGTCGCAAGAATGCTATACATACTGCCCAGCCACCCGAGGAGCGGCCCGGTAACAAGTAGCGCCCAGGAAATTATGCCTCCGAAAAGCGAGGTCTTTTTTTCATAATGGCACGCGGCAACTTTTCCGTTTGCGGCAAGGGTGTTTGTGTCGCAGTGGTATGTATATGTAATAGAAATAATGCCGATATTCTCATCAGTGCCGCATTGCGGGATCGTAGCGCTGATGATGTCGTCGTTTAATGCGCGGTCGTCGCACTCCTCGGTGGTTGTTTGGATCGGGCCTTCATGCGAAATTTCAAACGGGTCATACACATAGTAGTCAACGCCGCTCCCCGCCTCTCCCCCACCCCCCAGGTTTTCGCTATGCCATGTGGCGCCAATGCGGTAGCGCGTCGTATCCACCACGGCCTTCGTGCACACTGCGATGGTTTGAGCATCCTTGTATGTGGCGCTTGTTGTGCGCTCGGTATGCGTTACTGTTGCAGGCCAACCGATCTTGTCATCAACAAGCCACGGCGCCGCGCCTCCCACTGACGAGTCCTGCGGCATGCCATCAATTTTGCATGAATCAAAAATATCCTTCAGCGATGCGCGATCCTTGTTCGGCGGTTGAGGCCCGATAAGAGCATCCGGTTTGTAGGCCGACCCGTCATAATGAGTGATCTTCCCGCCGGTGGCGTTCCAACAGCTAAACGGCGAGTAGTTTCCCGATGGATAGCTGGAACCTCCCACGCGAAGCTGGACATTCGCGGTCGTTGTCACGATATTTGCCGAATCATGACATGTAAGAATATATATGCCCGGCGTGGGGCTTTGGAGCACCAGAGAGTCGCTCTTGGGAGAAACGGTCCGGGAGGCAACACCTCCGTATAGCGTGCACCCCGCCCACCCCCCATACACAGGGGTTTGGTCAAGTGTCCATTCTAATGTTACATCGGCATCCGCCCTGGAAATCTCAGCGCTAACACCGGTTGCAAATCCAAGCGCGGCGCAATATTCGGTGAACGACTCATTGCTGTCCCGCGTACAAATGATGGGAGGCGCCCCCGTACCCTCATACGCGCGCATAAGAAGAGCCGGTTGCGGAGTCGGCGCATCTACCTCGGCGTTCGCTATGGGAACAGAGAAAAGAATTCCGGCAGAAGAAATGTTCAACATGAAAAAGGAGAGCAGGAGAATACCCGCGACAATCCGGCCATACACATTGTTCCCGAGAAAAAATTTGATCATAGCGCTATACCATTATGCTTCAGGCAACGCTTACTGCGACGCCGAACTCGGCGGCACAACGTTCACCGCAACGCTTTTCGCAAGAAGCGTATATCCATTGTTGGAAAAAAATCTGAACTCATAGTTCCCAGCACTTTGCGGCATGGTGAAGGTAAGCGTTGCCGATGTTTTGCCCGAAGCCGGTTGCACTTGCGTCCCGGAAAGATAGCGCCAGGAAATATAACTGGTGTTCGGTGCTGCCGGCAAGGCAAGCCCCATCCAGTCAGTCGTATTTCCCGGACCGCCGGAAACAGAGACCGTCACCATGGCGCCGGGAGTTGTTTCTATCGTGCTCACGGTAACGGCCGGAGCATTTGCAGAGGGAGTGGGTGCAGGAGCCGGTGCCAGCACAGGAGCAGGCGTTGGTGCCGGTGCGGGAGTTGGTGCCGGATCAGAAGTTGACACCGGTTCCGGCGATTTTGATCCGCCGGCGAGGACTTTCAGAAATGTTCCGGAACTCCAGCCGTCAGGATTATAATCGTAGTCAATGTCCCACCATGTGTGTCCGTTCGCATATACAGGGCCACCAACAACCATTCCAAAAGACCCCGTCTGTTGTCCACCCAAAACTCTCCCGACAATGGACGCGCTTTCGCGAACATTCAAAAACCCTGCGGCAGATACCTCAACCCGTGAGTTGATGCCGATGGACCCGGCCGATTGTGGCAGAGGCGTCGGTGTCGGAGATGGGTGCGGAGGAGGAGTCGTCGCTGACAGTGCAGTTTTCACCGCAATGCTTTTCGCAAGAAGCGTATATCCATTGTTGGAAAAAAATCTGAACTCATAGTTCCCAGCACTTTGCGGCATGGTGAAGGTAAGCGTTGCAGACGTTTTGCCGGGAACTGCTTGTGCCTGTGTCCCCGAAAGATACCGCCAAGAGACATAGCTGGTGTTCGGAGAAGAAGCGGGGGCCAGTGCGATCCAGTCGGATGAGTTGCCGGGACCGCCGGAAACAGAGACCGTCACCGTGGCGCCGGGAGTTGTTTCTGTCGTACTCACGGTAACGGCCGGAGCATTTGCAGAGGGAGTGGGTGCAGGAGCCGGTGCCGGCACAGGGGCAGGCGTTGGCGTAGGAGTAGGGGCGGGTGCGGCTATGATTTTTTTAAGAAATGGCGCCTCCGATGTTCCCTCCGCTGACCATCCGTCAGGGTTGTAGTCGTAGTTGATGTCCCACCAGGTAAAACCTCCCGCAGTGACCGGGCCTCCGACAATGATTCCTTCAGAACCGTACGATTGCCCCCCTTGAATGGCACCGGTGGAAGAGCCGGATGCTCGAACGTTAAGCATGCCGACCCGCACTTCTATTCTGTCTCCCACGCCAAAACCGGAGGTGGTGCTAGGAGGAGGTGTTGGTGCCGGAACTGGAGCAGGCGCCGGAATGGGCGCGGGGGTTGGCGCGGGAGCCGGAACCGGCGGAGTGATCCCCAGCACGGTAATAGTTTTTTTACACGTCCCCGTTATCCAGGAAACATTGTGCTTCGTCATCTGCCACTCAAAGGTATATGAACCGGCCGTCGCGGGTGCCGTCGCGGAAACCGCAAACCGGACTGACTGCCCAGGCACAATAGGAGAGTCGGGCAACATGACACGCTTCACCCCCCACGATTTACTCGGTTTATTGGCGCCATCTACTGCCGCAAGATCATAATCACCGGTATCAAGAGGCACCGCATACCTCCAGGTGCTTGGTCCGGTATTTGTCATAATGACGGATGCGGTGAACGGCTCACCAGGGTCAAGAGAGTCGGGCGCGCTCATGCCTGCGCACACGGCGGTATCCCCAAGAGGCGTAGAAGTTGCCGTGGTGGGGGTGAGCGTAACTTCCGAAGGATACACAGACACATCAAATTGCTGTTCAATCTTCTCCACCCCGAGCTCCATGCCTACCGTAAGTTCTTTATATGTCCCATCACGTTTCTGAAGCAGTCCCGAAGAATCAACCGTAAATACAAATATATTGCGGAGCACTGAACGAAGAATGGTTTTTTTCTTGGCGCGATACCCGGGAATGCTTGAATCATATATGACTGCATCAATACCAAGCGATGTGGCCGTCTTTTCACGCAATGTCCCAGAATAATTAAAAACCGGCAGAGCGGTCTCAGTTCTGTAGTTGAACGGACTTGTATCTTGCGGAAGGACATGGTCCACGATAGCAGTATTCGGCGCCGGTGGAGGAGTGCTTGCCGCTCCCGTTAGCGCCACATCACCGGCGCTACTCATAATGAGAACAAGTGCTGCAGTGATGCCCGCAGCAAAACCAACCAGAGTCCATGCATACCATGGCTTCACGCGATGCGTGCCCACAAGAATGTACCGGTTGCGAATGATATTGACCATGCGTCTGCCGAGGTCGGACGGCATTTTGCCATTAGTGTATCCCATACCATCTTTTCCATGATCAACCTCGGATAATAATGAGGCGAGAAACAACTGTAATACTATGCTACCATGCGCCACCGGGTAAAACAATCGGACACCTCTGACCCGATTAACACCGGGCATGATGAGCGGCATGAAATCTCACAAAAATCCCCCACATGGGGGATTTTTCTCTCACAACACTATTCCGACTTAATGACCACACCCGTCATCGTATCTATATGGACGACAACAACATCAAGCCCCTTGGTGCCGACCACGAGCCACGCCTTTTTCCCGTCTTCCGTGACCATTTTTACCGATAACGGCATATCAATATATCCAAGGTCTCCGGCGGCCGCGATGGCGGCGTTTGCCGTTACCTTCACACCTGCATCCGTCTCCCCCTTTACCTTCACACGAATAACATCGCCCACAATTTCATAGTTCACCGCCGCATCAAGTTTCGTATCAACGCCCACCTCGCCGTTCTCGTTCATGCCGACGGTCATATCCGTCTCAATGGCCCCACCCCTAATATCCACAAGTCCTCCGGCAACAGCGACATCAGTACCGGTCCGGCTCTCCAGCTTTATGACTGGCGCAAAAATGTATCCGCCCTTCCCCGCCACATGCAGGGACCTGTCCACAAGGAAGTCGGCGACGACACTTGAGGTCTTTCCGTCCTCAACCGTGAACTTTCCCATCAACTTCAGGTCGCCCGAGGGAAGTTTCGCCGATTTTGAAACGCCCGCCTTATCAGAAACAAGAACATTCTTTACCGAAAAACGTACCTGGTCATATGTTCCGACCTCAAGCGCCACGTCGGCCAGAAGAGCAATCGAATCGGACTGCTTCAGTTTCAGAAGATCAAACTGCTTATTTTCCTCCGACACCGTAATCCAACCCCTGGCAGAACTATGAGCCCGCACTTCGGTAACGGTGATAAGCACCGACTCTATGTCGCCAAGAGATGCTGCCGCATCCGTTATGGCGAATACCACTCTCCCCGATTTCACTACCCCTTCGACGCCCGTTCCTGCCATATCGGTCACACCGGAGTTCCCAGGCGCAACCGCTTCATTCGTTGAGCCAAGATATGCAAAAAATCCAATGAGAAGAACAAGTGCCACTGCTCCTATCGAGAAAATGTACTTCATATATGTAACGATGTTAGCGAGTTATCTGTCGTGCTTATTATACCTCGCAATCTCGGCTAATAAGAACATTTGTTGTCACCATATTATGAACATACTACGCACAGGATATAAAATTTGCGAAAACCCCAACAAAATGTAACTATATGAAAGGTTGCCGAAGACCCTGTGGATGTTCCGGCGCATCTATGGCATGGAGGCGTGCGTGAGTGGTTGAAACGGATGGTTCATCAGATAAAAAATGGTGGGGTGGCCGAGTGGTTGAAGGCGGCAGTCTTGAAAACTGCTATACCTTAACGGGTATCGTGAGTTCGAATCTCACCCCCACCGCCAGAAATCGAAATCGCATTTTGAAGCCGAAACTGGGTCGCGCCGAAGGCGCGACCCAGCTTTGTTCGTTTCTTCTGATTCCGAATTTTGGCGGAGACGATTGCCGGAACTTTGAACCGACCAGTCGCCTAGATTTCGTTGCTATTGATAAAAGTATACAGAAATTGAGGCAGATCTACAAAGAAAATCCTGCGTATTTTGAAATTCCCGAATTTGCTCAAGAAAATTACTAAATTTACCGCTATAATCAGTTGTAATCCGCTATATCGAATGTAATGTTATTTTCTGGCTTGACTCAATATGGTTTCTATAAACTCACTTTTTCCTGCCGTGTAATCTTCGCGTTTATCCGCATATTTTG
>Ga0155245_151_pt1 | contig 9692 bp, 13 predicted proteins | sample RifCSPhighO2_02_FD_106213 | JGI IMG/M metagenome (GOLD analysis project Ga0155245, IMG submission 106213) | Candidatus Sungbacteria bacterium RIFCSPHIGHO2_02_FULL_51_29 | reverse complement strand
GTTACAATGGTCGGAGGCGAATGTCGTAAAAATGCCCCTGGAGTCCAGAATTGGGTTGCATTATACAATGTCTTGACATAAATTTTGAAATGCGCTATTTTTTTGCTGGGCATCCATTCTCCAATTGGAGGGTCATATGAGGCGGTGGTTGTGTGCGGCGGCGCTTTCTCTGTTCTTTTCAATGCCAATACTTGTTGAGGCCGGTGACACCATGTATTCCGGCGTTTCGTTTCAGGTCAAACGCGCCGAAGTTTTCTCTACCGATGAGGGCGTGCTGGTGGAGTTTGTATTTTTTGAGCCGAATAAACTCCATACGCTCGTAACACCCGTACATCTGCTTGATATTAAAGTTGGTAGCGCAAAGGGAACAAGGCTCCTGGCGACGTACCGACTGATCTGTCCAGGCACCGTGATCCCGTGTTGGGGGCAAACGCTCCAGGCAACGCTTTTTGTCTCACAGCAGTCCACCGCCAAGCAATGGCGTGAAAAGATAGACCATATGTCTCGTGAGTACGAAAAAATGAAAACCAGCGATGTTCCGCTAACGGACAAGCAATATAAATAGATCCGGCGCTAAGCCGGGTTTTTCTTTTACGGCGGGGGTCGGCTTGTGCGCAGGGATTGCATGCCAACTTCTTGGGGCTCCTTGTTTCGTGCCCATGCATGAAAAAAGCCCCGTGAGGGGCATGCACTGCGTTATCTTGGCTCGTACGCACCAAATTTTGTTTTATACTCATCGTGCAAAAGAACGATCTTTAATTCTGGGAAATCCACACAGCTTTTTGAGCGAGCATCTCTTAGCAGAAAATAGCCGACCCCCAGAAAAGGCATAAGAGATACGAAGCCCGCTACATACAGGGGCTTCTTCCAGCGAACCGTCTTTTTTGCTTTTTCAAAGATAATATCTTGCAGGAGAAGCATTTTTTCTTTTGAGAGCGTTTTGAGGAAGGGGGCCGATAGCTCAAAGTGCCAATACGCAAGATGGGCGAATGCATTTTCGTATACGAATTTCATTCGTGCATCAACAATAGCTTTTTGCCGCATTGCCCCAAGTTCTTCCAGTAGTTCTTCCTGCGGGGTTTGCCGTACGAGCGACTCTTGTTTTTTGGACATGGGTGGCAATGTGCTGGCGCCAATGTCCATGTACTATCATGAACGAGTTTTGGTGTCAATGCTTTTCCGCTGGGCGGGAGGTGGTATACTTACACACGGAATACTGGTCCCGTTTGTTGTGGCGGTATCTGGTATAACGTTTGTGATATATGTAAATGGCTCGGTATTCGTGCACATGTCCCGGCTTTCATACCCGAAGGCCGGAGGTGAGCACCGAATGCCAATCTTACTATGGTCAAAGTTGGTCATCCGGCTCCTGAATTCACTTTGCAGGGATATGCCGCGGGCGAAATAAAAGAGTACTCGCTTGCCGCGTGCAAGGGAAGGTGGGTCGTTCTTTTTTTCTACCCGCTTGATTTTACGTTCGTCTGTCCCACCGAGGTTCGCGGATTTAATGAGCATTATGACGAGTTCAAAAAAGCGAAGGGCGATATTCTTGGCATATCGGTTGATTCAGTCCATTCTCACAAGGCATGGGTTCAGCACGAGTTTGGCGGCAAGCTGAAATTTCCGCTTCTTTCCGACTTCAACAAGGACACGATCCGCGAGTATGATGTGGACACGGAAGATGCGGCGGGTACAGTCGCTCTTCGCGGCACGTTCATTATTGATCCTGAGGGAGCGCTTCGCTATATGGTGGTGTCTGATAACAACGTCGGGCGCTCGGTCACGGAAACGCTTCGCGTATTGAAGGCGCTTCAAACCGGAGGACTATGCCCGATTGATTGGAAGCCCGGAGAAAAAACTCTCACCAAGAAATAGCGCCGAAGGGACTGCTCGGGCCCGACATTCAAGAAATATATGGAAGGGTCTGCCCGATTGATTGGAAGCCCGGAGAAAAAACCCTCACCAAGAAATAGCGCCGAAGGGACTGCTCGGGCCCGACATTCAAGAAGTATATGGAAGGGTCTGCCCGATTGATTGGAAGCCCGGAGAAAAAACCCTCACCAAGAAATAACGCTGAAATCGGCACCTGTTTTGCAGAGACCATCTTCGGGGCTCTTTTCTTTTTTCAAAAGTCCTGTATAATGACGACGGTGCTTCGGTGCATAAAAAACGCATACGGCATACGGAATGGAGATCATTATTGAAGCGGAAAAAATTTTTGCTATCTGGGGATTCCCGGTAACGAATACCCTGCTTACGACTTGGATGGTGGTCGCTTTTTTTATTGTTCTTGTCTCTTTCCTGCAGAGGCACACGTCTCTTGTTCCTCAAGGTCTGCAGAACCTTCTTGAGTTCGTTATTGAGATGTTTTTGGGATTGATGGAGGGCATATTCGGGTCGCGCGAAAAAGCAGAAAAATACTTTCCGCTCATTGCCACGATCTTTCTTTTGGTGCTGTGCTCAAATTGGTTGGGTATTTTTCCCGGGTTCGGGTCATTGGGATTTTGGGAAGAACACGAGGGGCGGCGCATGTTCGTGCCTCTGTTTCGTTCTGCCGCCTCCGATCTCAACTTCACGCTGGCGCTCGGCATCATCGCGGTGTTTTCGGTGCAGGCGTTCGGCATCGCGGCCATCGGGTTTGTGAAGTATGCAAAAAAGTATTTTACGTTCTCAAACCCCCTTCTCACATTTGTCGGCCTTCTTGAATTTTTGTCAGAAATTGTTAAGATATTCTCGTTTTCCTTCCGGCTCTTTGGGAACGTATTTGCAGGCGAGGTGCTGCTTCTATCTATTGCCGCCCTTGCCCCGTATATCGTGCCTCTGCCGTTCCTATTCCTTGAGGTTTTTGTTGGATTTGTCCAGGCGTTGGTGTTCGCCATGCTGACGCTGGTATTTATTGGAATGGCGGTGACAGAACATTCGGAAGAGCATCAGTAACTAAAAAGTTTGTAAGGTACGGTTTGTAGTTGGTGGTGTGCAGAATGCTACCCACTACTCACTATCCGCTACTTACTCGTAGAGTATGGAACCAGAAGCAATGAGGATGTTGGCAAAAGCGATCGCCATGGGATTGGGGTCGCTGGGTCCGGCGCTTGGTATTGGCATGCTTGCCGGAAAGGCCCTTGAGGCGATGGGGAGAAATCCCGAGGCCGCGGGCAAAATTCAGACGGCGATGATATTAGCCATTGCGTTTGCCGAAGCGATCGCGATCTATGCGTTGGTTGTTTCCTTTACCATATAAGCATTGACGCATGAGCGAGTTATTCCACCAGTTTGGCGTGAATTGGCAGTTGCTTGGGGCACAGATGGTCAATTTCGCCATCCTGCTTTTGGTGCTGAAAAAATTCGCCTACGGCCCCCTGCTCTCCATGTTGCATGAGCGAAGAAAACGCATTGCCGAGGGGCTAGAAGCGGCCGAGGCCTCTCAAAAACGGCTTGCCGAGGCGGATGCCCAGAAGGCATCTATTCTTGCCGATGCGCGTAAAGAATCCCTCGGTATCGTTCAGCAGGGGGAACAGCTTGCAAAGGAGAGGGTGCGGTTCATGCTTGATGGCGGCCAGAAGCAGGCGGGTGACATAGTGGAAGAAGGAAAGGCGCGTGCCGCCGAGGAAAAGCTCAAAATGAAAGAAGATGTTTGGCGCGAATCAACAGCATTTCTTACAAAGGCGCTTGGGAAGATCGTTGAGAAGTCCCCCGAAACGCTTGATGGCGTTCTGATCAAAGGAGTGGTTGAGGAACTTAAGAAAATTTAGCAATTATCAATGAGAAAATTTTCAATACCTGATTAGGGTGTCAGTCGGGAAACGTAAAAATTAGCAATTGGAATTTGAGATTTTTGTGAAGTATTCTTCCAACATATATGCCACCGCCCTTCTTGGGGCATTGAAAGACGGATATCACGGAACAGTGGTCAAGAATTTTTTGGCAGTGGTCCGCCGGAACGGGGACTTTTCAAAAATACCTGTCATCGTGCGGGAGTTCAAAAAAAAGTACAACCGCGCCCGGGGGTTTCGCTATGTAGAGGTGGCGCTTGCTCGCGAGGATGCAAAAACGATTGGTGCGATCAAAGAATCAATGAAATTGGCGCAGGACCCCGCGGTGGTCATTGATAAAGAAATTCTTGGCGGAATGATCGTGACCGTTGACGGCGAGATAGTTGTAGACGGGAGTATCAAGACCCGGATTCAGAAATTATTCAAATAACTTTACGAAATACGAATTGTTATGAATATACGAATGTGTATCTATCCGTATTGATTGGTAATTCGTAAAGACATGTCAAAAGAGATCATAGAAAAACTCAAAGCAGAGATATCCGGTTTCAAATCGGAGATAAAGGCCGAAAAGGTGGGCCGCGTGTATGAGGTGGGTGATGGCGTCTGCCGCGTGTGGGGATTGTCTGATGTTATGGCGTCTGAAATGGTTGAGATAGAGACCGACGCGGGCATGGTGTCGGGCATCGCGCTCAATTTGGAAGAAGATTCGGTCGGTGTTGTTATTTTGGGCGATCCGCTCAAAGTAAAAGAGGGGCACGTTGTTCGTGGGTCTGGCCGCGTGCTTTCGGTCCGTGTCGGGCGGGAAATGGTTGGCCGCGTGGTCAATGCTTTGGGCGAGCCGATTGATGGAAGGGGTCCGTTGTTTGCATCAGAAAAAGATGGCGCATTTTATCCGGTGGAAAAGATCGCTCCGGGTGTCATTACCCGTGAATCGGTGAACACGCCTCTTCACACCGGCATCAAGGCGATAGATGCAATGATCCCGATCGGAAGGGGCCAGCGCGAGCTTATCATCGGTGATCGTCAGATCGGCAAATCAGCTATCGCGATAGATACCATCATCAATCAGCAACAGGATACTTCCCGAACTATTCCCGTGTGCATTTATGTCGCGGTAGGACAGCGCGAGTCAAAAGTGGCAAAGATCGTAGCCGAGCTTGAAAAGCGCGGGGCTATGAAGTATTCCATCGTGGTATCGGCCTCCGCGTCGGATGCGGCATCTCTTCAATATCTTGCACCATTTACGGGGTGCGCCATCGGAGAATTTTTCATGGATAAAGGCGAGGATGCGCTTATTATTTACGACGATCTTTCAAAGCATGCCAATGCGTATCGTCAGATATCGCTTTTGTTGCGCCGCCCTCCCGGGCGCGAAGCATTTCCCGGGGATATTTTCTATCTTCATTCGCGGCTCTTGGAGCGCGCGGCGAAACTCTCAAAGGAGTATGGCGGCGGATCGCTTACCGCACTTCCTATTATAGAGACCCAGCTTGGCGACGTGTCCGCCTACATTCCGACAAACGTCATCTCCATTACGGACGGCCAGATCTATCTTGAGCCGGATTTGTTCTACCAGGGTGTGCGTCCGGCGGTCAATGTGGGGCTTTCCGTATCGCGGGTGGGTTCCGCGGCGCAGACCAAGGCGATGAAAAAAGTTGCGGGGCGTCTTCGTTTGGATCTTGCACAATTTCGTGAACTTCAGGCATTCGTGCAGTTTGCGACCGACCTTGACGAATCAACAAAAAAGCGGATTGTCCGCGGGCAGGTGCTGACCGAACTTTTAAAGCAGAATGATTACGAGCCGATACCGTTTGAGCGTCAGGTCGTTACTCTCTATGCGGGCATTAATGGCTATTTGGATGGCATAGCAGTGTCCGATATCAAGGACTTTGAAAAAAAATTCGGTGATTATATGGAAAAGATGCACAAGGATGTCCTTGATGCGGTAAAAAAGTCGGGCGAACTTGCGTTAGCGATGGAAGAAAAGTTGAAAGTAGCGATAGACGAGGTAAAACGCCTCTACTTCCTCAATCGGTAAAATATATGGAGGTTGAACCTCCATAGTTTAACTTTCATAATTTACATTTTACACGCTATACTTAAAATGTATGGAACGAACAGAAGGAACGCCAAACACAGAATCACATGATGGCCGCGCATTCAGAAGCGTTGAAGAGTTTATTAAGGTCGCAGAAGCAATAAAATTTCGGGACGCTCGCGTTCGCATATACGGTAAACGTCTTGCGTTGGCGCCTTCTAAAAAAACAGAAGCAGGGGATCGGTATGTTTTGGTGGAGGATCCCGGTGCGTCGGTGGAAACGTCATGGGCATTTTTTCGGACGAATGAGCATTCTTTGCGTGCCGATGTGCTTGGCGGTAAGCCCCGTAAGTTTTCATTCAGAGTTTCAGATAAGAATATTCATTTGTTCCGTTTTGATATTTTTTAATACGCTACGGCCTCATCCAAAGCGATCACACAATGCGTAAAGTTGGTTAAAAAGTAATATCTATGACTCATGAATCAATAGGAAAAACCGCGACATTGCCCGAACAAATAGCCGACATGATCCTTAGCGGGAGCAAGGCCGACAGTTTGATAATTCTCCGTACCTTGTATTGTGATCTCACCGGTGAGAAAGATGTTCCCCAGGAGGTTGAGTGCGTTTTTGAAGGATTGCCCGATTTTCTGGACGATCAAAACAAAACAAGTTTTATGATACCCCTGGAGCCGGGGGGCATGTCGCATGTCACTTTATATCGTGAGGACGGAAAAATTTCATTTATACTTAGTGCGGGCGTACATGCCGATGTGCGAAAGCGTTATACACAGCTTGGGTTCTGAATGATATGCCCTCCACAAAAGCAATTAAACAGCGCATAAAGTCGGTAAAGAACACCCGCCAGATCACAAAAGCGATGGAGGTTGTATCAGCCACTAAAATGCGCAAATCACAGGGATTCGCGCTTGACGGGCGCCCGTATGCGTTGGCGGCTCTTGAAATGCTCGGAAACATCACCGCCCGCACCGATTATCGCCCCGTCCTTTTGCAGGAGCGTCCGGTGAACCGCGCGCTTGTGGTGGTGGTTACCTCCGATAAGGGATTAGCCGGTGCTTTTAATGCGAATGTTTTGCGGCGTGCAGAAAAGATCGTCGGTGAACGGGAGAGCGAGTATCCCGTGGATGTCGTGACAGTGGGGAAAAAAGCGCGCGAATACTTCGGGTCGCGCTCCGAAAATGTCGTGAAAGAGTTTCTCGGTTTTGGCGATTTTGTTGATCCGCGGGAAACAAATCCGCTGTCGGACTTTATGCTCGCCGGTTTTGCGCATGGCCGATGGGATGCCGCAGACATGGTGTACACCAATTTTCGTTCAACATTGAAGCAGGAGGTGAGGGTGGCGCGGGTTTTTCCGGTTGATCTTGAAAGAGTGCGGGAGACGATACGAAACATCATTCCCGAGCACGGCCGTTTTGCCGCTCTGGGCGGAGCAAGCCCCGATTTAGGAAGTAGCCATGGAGTGGATGCTAGAGAGCGATACACCTATGAGTACACATGCGAGCCGTCTTCACAGGCGATCCTGGATGCGCTCATTCCGCATTTGCTTGGTATGCAGATATTCCATATGATACTGGAGTCAAACGCCTCGGAGCATTCCGCGCGCATGGTCGCCATGAAGAACGCCTCGGAAAATGCCGCCGACATTATTACCGAGCTGACTCTTCAATATAACAAGCAAAGGCAGGCGGCCATCACGAAGGAGTTGACGGAAATTACGGCGGGGAAAGAGGCGCTTGAAGGTTGAATTGTGAATTAAGAATTATGACTGAATGGCTTCAGAAAATGTAAAAGTCCGTCAATGACGGACTAGGGCACCAAAATATCGTTTGCCGTGCTAGATGGTTAGCGGCCCCACACGATGGGTATGAGGACGAGGGCCCACAGGCAGTATGCGCTCTGGGTAAGATAGACGCCCATGATCGCAGCAGTTGCGATACCAACCGAAGAAACGCCAAGCCAGACATACTTTGAGTCCATGCCCCGCCTCTTATGGTAAGGATCAGACGGAGTAATGCTAACAGCATATAAAATTTATGTCAACGGGGAAAATCTTACAGATCATTGGGCCGGTCGTAGACGTTGAGTTTCCGGAGGGAGCGAAGCTCCCCGCGCTGTTAAATGCGCTTGAGATAAAGCGGGAGAAAGGGAATCTCGTTCTTGAGGTGGCGCGGCATCTTGGCTCCCAGCGGGTGCGGACCGTTTCTCTCGGTCCGACCGATGGCCTGCAGCGCGATACCGAGGTGCATGATACCGGCTCTTCCATCGCCGTTCCCGTTGGCCCGGAAATTCTTGGGCGGCTTTTTACCGTTCTGGGGAAAACCGTTGATAACAAGCCGGACGTTGCTTTTAAAAAGTATTGGCCGATCCATCGCAAAGCGCCGGCCTTTCCCGATCAGTCCACCAAGACCGAAATATTTGAGACGGGCATCAAGGTCATTGATCTTATCGCGCCCATGGTGAAAGGAGGCAAGGTGGGGCTTTTCGGCGGTGCCGGTGTCGGAAAGACGATACTACTTATGGAGCTTATTCGAAATGTATCCGAGGTGGCGAAAGGATACTCGGTGTTTGCCGGAGTCGGAGAGCGCACGCGCGAGGGAAATGATTTGTATCATGAAATGAGCGAGTCGGGCGTTATCAATAAAACAGCGCTCGTATTCGGTCAAATGAACGAGGTGCCGGGTGCGCGCCTTCGGGTAGCACTCACCGGACTTACCATGGCGGAGTATTTTCGGGATGAGGAGTCAAAAGACGTATTACTTTTTATAGATAATATTTTTCGCTTCTCGCAGGCGGGATCCGAAGTATCGGCGCTTCTTGGCCGCATGCCGTCAGCCGTCGGATATCAGCCGACGCTTGCGACAGAAATGGGTGAGTTGCAGGAGCGGATCGCGTCCACCAAGAAGGGTTCTATCACCGCGGTTGAGGCAATCTATGTTCCTGCAGATGACATTACTGACCCCGCGCCGGCAGCAACCTTCAGCCATCTTGATTCAACGATCGTTCTTGCCCGAGCTCTCACTGAACTTGGCATTTATCCTGCGGTTGATCCTCTTGCCTCTACCTCAACCGCGCTTGATCCGAAGATCGTAGGGGATGAGCATTACAAAGTTGCGCGCGATGTTCAGCGCATTCTACAGCGTTATACCGAGCTTCAGGACATCATCGCGATTCTTGGCATGGAAGAGTTGTCGGAGAACGATAAGCGCACGGTGGCTCGCGCGCGAAAGATTCAGCGGTTTTTGTCCCAGCCGTTTTTTGTCGGAGAAATATTTACGGGGCGTCCGGGAAAATATGTGCCGCGAGCCGATACGATCCGCGGGTTTGCCGAGATCATTGAAGGGAAACACGACGATAAACCCGAGGAGGCATTTTATATGAAGGGGGGGATTGAGGATGTTGGTAGTGTGTAGTTTGTAGGTTTTGAGAAAAGAAAAAAAGCCGTCGCATGAACGGCAATTTGATGGTATGTGGTTAGAACCTATTTCAAAATTCATTTCTACTGCAAGTTTCATATTTCGGCTGCAGCTTGTCAAAAAATACTTACGATATCTTCAGATAACGCGCGCATTTTTTGACGGTGCTTTGCTCGAAATCCGAAACTAATGAAATTGTCAACCGCGGTAAAAGAAAAAGCCCTTTTAGGGCTTGGATCACTTTGTTGGTCTCAAGGAGCGATTTGATAGGTGTGGCCGCATGTGCTACAATGCCTACCGCTATTATTAAATCGTGATACCCCGCCGCGCTCATTGCAATTCGGGCAGAGGTCTCGTACCTCCATATATACGTTTACTATGGAGATCGTAATGCATCCGATCGCAACAATTCCAACGATGAATACGATGAGCATCTCTGGATGGTT
>Ga0155245_128_pt1 | contig 10210 bp, 12 predicted proteins | sample RifCSPhighO2_02_FD_106213 | JGI IMG/M metagenome (GOLD analysis project Ga0155245, IMG submission 106213) | Candidatus Sungbacteria bacterium RIFCSPHIGHO2_02_FULL_51_29 | reverse complement strand
CCAAAAACGACCACGCGGTCGTTTTCTTTTTAAAACAAAAAACCGGGCGCGGGGGTTCTCACCCCGGCCCGGCCACTCACATCAGTACCGATCTCGCGATCCCGGCGCGGGCCAGCTCCCGCCCGAAGAGCCGCCGGAGAGACCACGACCGTTACCGCCCCAACTCCAGGAGCCGATGATAGCGCTCCGCGAAGGAGCGTTGTGCCTGTTGCCGACGTAGTACTCGGCGCCAGGATAGCTCCGCCGCTGTTGGTACCCGTAGCGGTTCTGCAGGTACGCGCCCCGTTCGGCGGCGCGGAGCTGATCGCGTCGGTTCTCCTCTAGGGCGCGATCCGTGCCGCGCGCGCATGCGGCGCGGATCTCCGGGTCGGAGATTCGCAAACACCTCTCCATCGGATGGTGCTGGGCGCTGGCGCACCCGGATCCGAACGCCAGCACGAACACGAGCGCGGCAAGCCAGATGAGAATGTTCCTCACCGTCTGCCGCCGCTCGTCCTGACTCCCCCGGATGCTTGCCGGGGAGTTCTTGATACTATGAAGGATCCTCATGGGTTTCCTTTCCGGGCCTCGCGGTCCCATTTGAGTTGTATATTTAATTGAAAAAGGGCGCATCGTTACTCTAATTATATCACTTTTTTGTATAAAAGTCAATGCCCCGAAATCGGGGCATATATGCGTATCTTTTAGGCCTTTTCATCCGGCAGGAACATGGTGTGGCACCGTGTCCCGCCACCATTCTTTTTCGCCTGGGTAAGAGAGCGCCTTCGCACCTTATACCCCCGGTCTTTGAGCTCCGCCTCTATCTTTTTAGATCCACCGGGCATAATGAGGTGCGTTTCGCCATCGCGCCCGAGGACAAAGACGCTGTTGAGAACAAACTCGGCCGCATCTTCGGGGCTTACGATAATGCGGTCTTCTTTCGCGACCGGCAACGATGCGTACGCCGTTCTTCCGGCGGCATCGGTGCCATCGGGAAAACAGAGAAGCGTCTCGGGTGTTTTCGGAAACTTCGGGATATAAAAAACGTTCAGATCAAGATCGTACAGGCTCCCGTCAACAAGACGAACGGGAAGCACCTGATCCTTCTCAAGGCGGTGGATGCTACGAAGAACGTGGTGCGCCTCGTAGTCGGTTCTCTCCTGACCGTAGCCGACAAGAACAACCGTTCGCGTCTTCCCGGAACCAACCGTCACGGTGTCGCCCTGACCCCCGTACCCCACATCACGATCGGGCCACGAAACGATCTCAAGATCCGAAAGATGCTTCTGATATCTTTCAAACCACTTCTTGTAAACGGCAATTTCGCCCCCGCGAGCCATACCGACCCTATGAATCAGATTGGCAAGAACAACCTTGCCCCATCGGCACCAGGCGACATTTGCCGGAAAGCACATGTCCTGAAATACCGGGTCTGCCTCAATGAACCAAAGGTCCACGCCGAGCTCCAGATAATCGCGCACAAGCTCAAGCCACTCCGTTTTTGCCGCTTTCGGGTCGGGGGGGTCGTCATGATGCATGAGATCGTTGATCTCTTTTTCAATGCGGATAAAGTCCGGAGGACACAGAAGCGCTCGCATATTCTTTTTCATTCGGTCACTCCCTTTCTGATGCGCATGGCAGACCGAGCGTCATCCGACCATTGGTGGTTGCAATATCGGCAAACCGGGAAAGATCGCCTTGCCAGCGAATAGCGTCGGCAAATTTCGTCATCTCGGCGCGAAGGTCGCCATTACAAAACGGCATGAAAATGTCGGACACGTTATCGGTGCCGAGAGCAACGGTAACGCCACCTTCTAAAAGTTCCTCTACGGGAGCAATGGCGTTCCGTATGGGAGCCATCTGGAAGCGGTCTTGCCTGGTGCTTATAGCGGCGCCCGGACACACGACAACCGAAATGCCGAGTTCGCGAAACGCCTGGCGGGTGCGCTTGATCTCGGCAAGAGCGTGCGCGCCAAGCGAAATGCAATGGGTCGCGGTGATCCCGTGGGCGTACCCCTTATCGCGATACGCGCGCGCGACATCAACAAGAATTGCCGACTCCCGCTCAAGCGGAGTGTTCTTCTGATCTATTTGCATATCAATCGGCTTTTTCAGGCGCATGGCAATGTCAAAATACTCGCGCATGTTCTTTTCTACCGTTGCCGCATCGCCGATGTCGCGGCGATCACGCGAAGGAAGCGTTCCGATAAGGTCTGCCTGTTCGGCCGCCTCCAAAAAAAGATCTCGCTGGGCTTTCTCCGTGATACCCCGAATTGGGTACGCCGCGACCTGCAGAAAAAATCCTTGGAGAGCGGCGCCCCTCTTTACGACAAGAGCCGCGCGAAGACCCGCAAGGCCCACGATGTCATCTACGTCAACATACGTCCGACATGCCTTGACCCCTTGAGAAACCATTGAGTGAACGGCGTCCTGCATACGACCTTCCATGGTGTCGGTGTACTCGCAAGACCGCTTTTTGCGATCAATATACTCCCACTTCTTCTCAAGCGGCGCATTGTCGGCAAGAAGGCGGTACCCCTCCTCGTCAAGCGTGTTGTGGCGATCAATGTGCCGGTGGCAGTCAATAAGCCCCCCCTTTACTGCATACCACTCCTCAAGCTCATCCAATGCCCAGTGTCCCGATGCCATGTCTTTTCCTCTCTCAAAGAGCAGACAAACTGACCAAAAAAGTACCACGAATAAGACATAAAAGCAAAATGAAGAAGCCACGAGGGTTCTCGTGGCTTCTGGCTTATGCCTATGCCGTTGCGGGTGCCTTACGTCGGCTACCCCACACAAGGCGGTATGCCTCGGCTAACGTCATCCGGGGGAATTGCTCCTTCTGCCAGTCCAGCGTCTCGTGAAAACCGGAAAAGGGCACGAAGACAGCCATGCTCTGCCGAGCACACGCATGAACGACACAACCGCGAAGCAGTTCCTTCATGTCGTCCATCGTGCCGGTTACTACCTCGGCACTCGGCCTTCGGATGCCAATGGCCTGCGTCGTTGGCCTGGCGAACAGCATTGTTCTTCCTGGAATGAAGGGGGCGCCATAGTTGCCGCCCACAATGAACTGGCCGTTATAGCCGACAAAAACTTTTTTCGCTTTTCTTAGATCCTTTTCAAGAACGACGGCGGTAATGCCGTTGTTTTTGACAACCACGACCTCAGGAATCCGGTACAGGATCCTATGAATCCTTTTCTTCAGCACCTTCGGCCGAAGAGAGTACTTCAGGTGCGCATACCGCACGCCGACCCAGCACTGAACAAAGGACTTCGCCTCCCACCACCACAACGACCTATTCTGCCAGTGCCGCCGCACCATCCCCAAAAGCAGGACGACAGCCGACCTCGGGTCCCCCCAAAAAGCAACTTCAACCTCCCAGCGGTCATAGCGTAAGGCCCACAGTTTCTGGATAAAGTGGTGCGTGGGCCTCCGGTCTTGATACCGTTCGGCAAAAACACCCAACTTCTTTTGGCGCCAGATGATAGCCTGTGCCACGCCCAGAAGGCAAAGCAGACGGATCCGACGCGCAAGACGACCGATGATTTTCATAGAACCTCTCATTGTCTGCGTTCTCCCAGCACCGATTCCTTGGGGTAGTACCCTGTTGGGCGGGCAAAGAGGTAACGGCTTACGACAGGAAGCGTGATTGCATTGTACCATAAAACATGGTGATTGTCAAGCTTTCGCGCAGCTCCGACGTAGGCACGGCGCTTCTTTCGCACAACAAAAAACCGCTTCCGCCGGCTGGTGGATGCGGTTCTCTCGCGCGCTACGTGCTACGTGTGCCGATCGGCAACGACGGATGCGCCGAATGATTGTGGCTTGATAAACGCCTCAAACCCATACCCACGCACCATGCCAACCGCTGTATCAATGAACTCGCGAGTAGGACCCTTCTCTCCGACATCAATGTGTATCTGGTCATCCCATGATATTTTTTCGTGTAACCGGTCGCGAAGACGCGAGCGCACCTCTTGGGCAAGCGTAATAGAGCGAATGACCTCGGCATAAATTCTATCGCGAAGCTGGGCAAACGCGCGCGGCTCGGTCTTCGTCCAGAAATGAATCGCGCCATTTCCTACGCGCCACACAGTGATCGCGGTCACAAGTTCCACCTCATGAGCCGACCGGGAGTCGGACCCGACAATGATGTGATACATCCGCTCGGGAGCACCCTCAACAAAAAGCGTAACTTCGTCAATTACCTCTTCAAGGGTCAGCGGGCTTTTTTGCTGTGAAAAAAATGGTGTCATGCCAATACGCTTTTTGTACAACAAAAACACCGGACACGCAAGTGTTCCGGCGTTTTTAGAAGAGCGAGGACTGAAGGTCTTGGGGTGCCGTATAATATTCATCAAGCGGGTGGCAGGCAACAATGCTTTCAAGTTTAAAACTTCGCAACCCTTGCCGAAGGTGACAATACGCAGAGACCTCCAATCCGCTCAAGGCATAGATGTCTATCTTTCGCATTTTTTTAAATTCCTCATTGGCGGATGCTGTGCGCGAAACGTATTCTATGGCGAGGCGCTGGCGCTTTTTGAACGCCTCTTGAAGCACGCTCATAATGGACGCCGGCTGGGACTTTTGCCACGAAACGGCGACGGCTTTTCTCTGGCTATCATAGAGCGAGTCAAAATACAGGTGCCCGTGTTTCTTTCCGTATTCATAGATATCGCGCGTAATCTCAACATCTTTCAGACAGTATTCTTTTATTTCCTTAATCTTCCCCTCCTTATACCAACGAAGCGCCTGCAGACCATCCGAGGATTTTTTTGCGCCAAGAGTCGCCGATGCTAAGCTGTTCAGTGAAATGCGGTGCCCAAGACGCTGGGTCACGTCTTCAAAAATATCAAGAGTTGGCACAAGCGTCGTTCGCACGGTCTTGAGATATGGCTGAAGCACGGGCCAATCAAAGTTTTTTATATTAAACCCAATAACCAGATCGGCCGTTTTAAGCGCATCTTCCAGCTCCGAGAGCTCGTACTCTTCGTAGGCGTGAAATTCTTTCGTCGCATATGAAAAAACCCCGGCAACGGAAACACCGAGGGCCGTAAGATTGTTCCGGCCGCCCACCTCGTCAAAAGATTTTTTTGTCTCCAGATCAATGACCAGCGTATTCATGGCGCAAAAACTCTCATCTATAATTTCTTCATGATAGCACTCGCTCTCAAAAAAGCACAAGCCGCCCGCAGACGGCTCTGCCTCCGTTGGGAAGCGGTTAGAAAAATATCAGAAACAATGCCGCATCAAGCGCGTACGCACCCGCTCCCGTGAATAGAAGAGTAAGAGCCCCCGCAAAAAACAGTAGATCAAGTTCCCATCCGCCGTTCCCAGTAAGAGGCGCCCGCCAGAAGGGTTTTACCCACACGAGAATCACCGCAAACTGGAACGCTATGACAAGCGCGGTGAAGTGGGTAAGAAGGCCGGCGACCAAAAACACCCCTCCCAAAAGTTCCGTGACGAGAACTACTGCGGCCCAGAAGCGTCCCGGCCGGAAGCCAAGAGATGCAAGCCAATCGGCAAACGGGGCAAACCCCGCGCCGGTTTTTTGCTGGCCATGCGCCATGAGAAGCCCACCTATCACAACCCGCATGACAAGCGGGGCCCATGCCGGACTGAAGTACAAAAGAAATTGTGAGATCATACAGTTATGTGATTACGTATAAAAACGGCCACACCCGCTACCGTTGCTCACGCGTGCGTCCCGGAGGTCCCCGCCGCGCCTGTTCTATCAAGAACTTTTTATGCCGCTCCGTATCTTTCTCAAGCAGAGCGCCATTCTTCTTTTTGAAATCATCAATAAGCCAAGAAATTTTTTCCCTCTCTTTTCCTCGTTTCCTTTTTCCGCTGCTTGCTGGCGCATCGCGCACCGAAAAAAGTTCTTCTTGTGTCGGGTGTTCGTATGCCATGCGCTACGTCCTTTCCGTAAGCCATTGAGTAAGTTCTTCCATAAGTTCGGGGTGTGTCTTAAAAAGATTCGTCCCGTGTCCGCCCGCCGGAAAAACGTGAAGCTCCTTTTCTGCGTATTCTGGCGTCACGGCAAAAAGTTTTTTAACCGTTTCAGCGGAATATATGTCGTCTTCCGCCGCAATATAATATATCGCCTGCCCCTTCCGAATCCTTCGTGCATGCGCCTCGGTCGCAAGACCCCGATACTCAAGCCCGGGCGACAATAGTATTGCTGATGCCACCTCTTCGTGTTCGGCCGCGTATTGCAATACAAGATTTGCGCCGATAGAGGCGCCGCCAAGATGTATCGTGGATGCTCCTCGTTCTGCTAATGCTTCGGCCGCCGCCTTAACATCTTGAATGGACGCCCGGTGTTCTGCATCGGAAAACTTTTTGTATCCAACAGGACCTCCTTGGGACTCCCCGTGGCCGCGAAGATCAATCGCTATGACACGAAATCCGGCCGCCTGCAGTGTTCCTGCGAGCGCCGCCCAGCTTTTTCTGTCAGCCGGCATCATGTGGGCAAGTATCACACCGCGGTCTACGTCGGCAGGATAATAGTCCGCGGCAATAGCAACTCCGTCATTCGTGTGTAGTGTCACGCACTCCGTGTTCATGTGCATTCAGTATACCATACGCGCCGCAAGACAACGAAGATGCCCAAACAAAAAGAGCCGGCATAGCCGGCTTACCACTTGGGGCGTGCAAGATGCCACGGCCACCGAAAGAGGATATCCGCACGCTCCCTTGCTGTCATCCTACGAGAGCCGACATGAACAACCCTTACGAAAAAAGCGCCGATCAGCAGATATATTGCGCCAACAATAAGCAGAGCTGTTAGCAAAGCGAACTCCACAGAGGAGAAAAACGAACTAGAGTAAAAGTATCATGTCTATGGCGCTTTGTAAAGCTCGCTCAAGGAAAAACACCTCATGAAGAGGTGTCGCCGGGGCGAGCCGGTCCCGTGTTTCGAAGCAACACAAGAATTGCAACGAGCGGAACAAGAAGGCCAATGGCCCAGGTTATGATAAGAAGGTGGCCAAGCTGTGAGTAGTCAGCCATCTGAACAATTATGCCGGCCGCATCAACCTGCTGCTGCTTGACTACATAGATAGTGTTAAGAAATTTCGCACCAAGATCGCTCGCCGAAAGCGCTACGTTCATAAGAGACGCCATGAGCGCAAATTGCGTAGCGGCCTGTCCCACAGGACATGAGCGCGCGATAATGACAAGCATTGGTACCATGGAAAGCTGGCCAAGAGGAGCTGATATCGCCGTGTCAAAGAAAGCAACAGTGCGCGCACCCACGCCCAGCATCTCATGAACGCCATAGTAGAGCCCGATGGTCGGAAGCGACACGACCGCGCCAACCATCGTAAGCCAGAGCAAGGTGAACCGTAACGGACGTTCGGTGATGGTCTTTCGGAATACAAGCAAACCCACGACACCAAGAATGCTGGTTATCTGTCCCAACACACCAAAGAAGTCCTCATCAAACTTCAGTACATCAATCATCCACCAGTTAACGCCGGGTCCGGCGCCCGGCATCGCTCGATAGATAAAAATTGTGGCAGCCGCAAGCGCGATTGAGCGCCCCAAGCCCACTTTTCTAATGAGGTAGACGAGAAAGACAAATGAAACGACAAGGACCACCACTTGCGAATACGAACCCAAAAGCAACCCCGTAGTAGTGGCAAAGATGCCAAGAGCCGCTCCTCCGCCAAGAACCTGCCAGTTGAGAGGAGAGCTGGGGACCGGATTAAGGCGCACAAACAACACGCCAACAAGGGATATGATCGGCAATGCATAGTTGATGGTAAAAACGATATGGAGCTGACCCTTAAATATGCCGGCAAGAAAACCTGCCACAACTCCGCCAGTACCAATCACCGCCGCCATCAGAAAAAGACGCCCGAGCCACTGCACCTGCCCGAGCTCCCTATTGATTTCTTCTTCGCTTTTTGAGACCCCCGTATCGGAATCAACGCGATCAACCACCTCGGTAGACATTGTGTCTGCCACAACATCTTGGATCATGAACCCGGCAGCTGTCAGCACCATAAAAACAAGGTACAACTGCCCCTGAGTAAGGACGGGAAAAAGGTCAAGGACGCGTCCCACCGCGCTAAATCCAAAGAACCAATCAAGCCCGCCGGCAATGCGCACAAGCACGGTGGTTGCAACGATCTGAAGACCGGCGCCTAGATATATGTACGCCTTGCGCTGAGACCCGAGAATCTTAACACCATCAACAAGCTGCCCGAAGACGATCTTCATCGTCCAGGGTATGTTTGCCCAGAATGTAACGCCGGCAATGGCGGCAGCTGACATTTGCAGGTGATCTTTAATCCAAAAGCTCAGAGCGATGCTAGAAATACCCTGTGCGCCGAATGCAAAGTACACCATGAGAAGCGGCAGATACCGCATCTTAAACCCGCCGAAAAGCCCATGCAAAAGGCGTCTTATAATGATCACGGTAGAGCCCCATTGTTAATGTGCGTATAATAAAATAAATACCATATTGCTGGTATTTAGTCAATGCTTTATGCGTGGCTATCGGCGTTTTAGGGGTTTTTGTTTCGGCGATGCGGGGAAAGTTCGTAGGCGGCAATGCCGTATGCGATCGCGACATTGAGGGACTCCTTGCCTATCACTTTTTTGTGCTTCGGGTGGCGGGTCTCGCGAACAAGCGCGCCCCGCATTGGAATTTCCATCACCGCATCACACAGTTTCAAAAGCGGAAGGGGGATGCCCGTCACCTCGTTTCCGACCAAAAGCGCTGTCGGTGTGTTTCGCACCCTCCTTCGCAGACGCGAGGGCGTACTGCTTTTCTTTGCCTGCTCAAGCGCCAGAACACAGTATCCGTCACGCCTAAGCCGTTTGATAAGAGCGGCCGCGGACATCCTTTGTTCCCACGGCACATACTCTTCCGCGCCAAGCGCCGTTTTGGAAATTTTTGGGTGCGGCGGCAGAGGAGTAAATCCGGTCAAGTAGATCTTAGAAATGCCAAAGGCATCGGACGTGCGAAACATTGAGCCGACGTTTTCCCGCGAACGAATGTTGTGGCATATCGCGACGCGCTTCATGTATTCATACTAAAATATTCGCGCCCTTTTGCAACCGCTTCCGCGTAGCACCAAAGAAAATCCCGCCCTTAAAAGGCGGGCCTTGTGTATAGAGCATGGTATATTCCTTTGTGCTGTCGTGAGGCGTGTCACTCACGGCAAAAATCAAAACCCGCCTTTTAGGGGCGGGGTTCCTGCTACTTTCCGAAGATCCGGGAAAAGTCGTTGAAAAAAGCGAACGCGGTAAGAAGGAGAAGAAACACTACGCCCGTCATCAGAATGCGAGTCCGCCACACGATGCTAATCGGTTTTCCGCGAGCGCCCTCTATAAGCAAGAACGGGATGTGGCCGCCATCAAGCGCGGGAATAGGAAGAAGATTCAACACTCCGAGATTGATGCTCATAATCGCGGCAAAGAAGAGCACACCGGCAAGCCCTGCGCCGGACCAAGCCGTGCTTGCAACTTGTACGATCTGGATCGGCCCCCCGATGGCATCACTTCCCAACTTACCGGTAACGATGTGCCAGAATCCCTTCACAATAAGCACGGTCAGCTCGCTTGTCTCGCGAATCGCCGCACCGGGCGCTTTCAAGAGATCCTTTTCGTAGATCGCGGGCCCAGGCATAATGCCGATGGTCGGCCGCGGGGTCACGACGAACGGCCGGTTCGGACCGCCCGCCGTCGTATACAGCACGATCTTTTTTCCGTTGGCACCACCGATGAACATCACAAGCTCTCTCCAGCTATCCACCGTCTGGAGCGTTCCATCCGTCTCGGCAAGGCCGACCATATATACGACATCGCCCTTTTTAAGACCCGCCACATCGGCAGGAGATCCGGCAAGCACTTCGCCGATCTGCGGCGGCGTGTGAGGAGTGCCATACACGGAAAAACTTATGAAGAGAATGGCGGCGGCAAGAACAAGATTCATAACGGGTCCGGCAAGCACGATGATCAGCCGCTGCCAGACGGGCTTATGCTCAAAACCCCGGCCTGGCTCCACCGTTTCTTCATTGTTTTCACCCGCCATCTTCACATATCCGCCCAACGGAAGAAGGGAAAGCGCATACTCCGTCTCTCCGATTTTTTTTGAAACGATCTTCGGACCAAATCCGACAGAAAACACGTCAACGCGCACGCCGAACAATTTTGCACATAGAAAATGTCCGAGCTCATGCATAACGATTAGGAATGTGACCGCAAGAATGC
>Ga0155245_108_pt1 | contig 10413 bp, 14 predicted proteins | sample RifCSPhighO2_02_FD_106213 | JGI IMG/M metagenome (GOLD analysis project Ga0155245, IMG submission 106213) | Candidatus Sungbacteria bacterium RIFCSPHIGHO2_02_FULL_51_29 | reverse complement strand
TTACCGCCAATACCACCTACAGCTACACCGTCTCTGCGAGGGACGCGGCGGGGAACGAGTCGGCGAGGTCGGCTGTGGTGACGGCAAAAACCAGTACAACGAACACTGCAGTTGATCAAAAAGTTAAAGTATTACAGGCGGTTCGCATTCGTTCAAACTCGTCATCAAGCGCTACGTCGCTTGGCACCGCCACAGTTGGCGCCACCGGTAAAACCCGATGCAGTTTGGTGAGTACGACCTGTCCCGCAACCGCCGACGGATTCACCTGGTGGTACATTGATTGGGATGACTCCACTCTTCCCACGGGCTGGTCGGCTCAAGGCACGAGCGAGTCCGATTATCTTGAATTCTCGGTTCTGCCGCCGCCCTCTCCTCCACCCGCGCTTTCTATGGGGACTGTTATGTACTCATTGACGTATTATGTCCCCATAAAATCAGGAATATCGGACGGTAAGATAGATCTTCCGATCATCATGCAAGGCGGCAAAGGCACCGAGGTCATCACCTTCTCGGCGTCGGGTCTACCCTATGGCGTTGAGGCGTCTTTCAGTCCGGCGACATGCACGGGTCCATGCGTGGTGAAGATGACTCTTACCGCCGGCACCAACGCTTTCCTATGCTTTTCGCAGGGGCACTGCGATGTGACCGTTTCGGCGACCGTTGACGGGGTGAAGAAGTTCTCCCGTGATATGAAGCTTCAGGTGGATGCGTCTAACTCTGCAATGGGCGGCATTTACCCACCGCCCCAAATCATTACCGGGCCCATAACCAAGCCAGTTCAGATCGTGGTCATTGAGAAAGACGGTGAAAATAATATTAATATCGCAGGGATAGGATTTACCACCGATAAAAAACCCAGTTTGGAACAGCAATGCTCGCTCACTCCCTTGAGCTTCAAATGCGCGGTAGGAAGCAACATTGTTACTCTTTCCGGCTCCAAAGGAGTGGGAAGGCGTAATAGTGCCGGGTTCGCGTTCCCGTATGATAAGGACTTGGCGGCATATAAAGGTTATTCAGGTGACACCGGGGGCGACTTCCATACGCCGCAGAACACTATTCGTGCCGCCGTGTTCGGCTTCCAAAATGCCGACGCTCATAACGGCGATATTGTGACCATCTCCAATGCGAACGGAGAGGACTCCGTCGTTGTTGATATACCGCGAGATCCAAGATTCCCGCCGACTCCTCCGCCTGCTCCCCCGACGTTCGGTCCGCAACCGGTTCCCACCGGATTCCACATCATGGGCGTGAACGGTTGTTATGTTGACCCGCAAGGTCCCTTGAAGGGACAAGAGAAATTGTGCCCGGGTCTCCATGACAGATTATTGTTCTCGCAGGGCGGCTCGTATGTCGTAGAAGCGAGCGGGTACGGCTGGAATACCGGCGTGGTGTTTGATATCTTCAGCAACGACAAAAAAACACTATTGGGTACCTTGACGCCTTTTGATACCGTTGGCATCGGTGACATCTTGTGTACCGGCGAGAGCGTGATGGGTAGTGGCACATGCACGGCAGCGTTCGTCTTGCCGGTTCCGGCGGACTGGGCCGCGGATACCTATTGGGCGCAAGCGCGCAATACCGATGGTACGAAATCAAACTATGCCGCAATAGTGGTGACCAGCAGTCATCAGATGCCTGCGGGCCAGGACACGGCTGACGCAAGCTGGCTTGATAGCGTCGGTATTCTTAATGGGAGAATTGACTCAGGCGTAACGATAGGAAAGACCTATACCATAGACATCCACGGCTGGAACATTCTTCCGGGAGCAAAGATCGTGTATGCGCGCATGCTCAGATATAAGTTGTTCCCCGAGAGCGAGACGTTGCCGATCACCGAGACAGCATATATTGGTCTTGGACATGTGCGGGGCACGATCACGATGCCGAATGACGCGAATATCGGGCTGATACTCGTCAAAGTACAGAACCCCGGCGGAACTCTTTCACGATTTGGCGGAGGGCAGTTCGTCTATCTGTCTACGGAGGGGTGCACGAGCGGTTGCGGCATTATCCCGCCGGATGACCAGCAAATATCGGTTTCGCCGATCTCGGGGCCATTCGGCACGACATTCACCTTCAAGTATGATTGCAAATTCCCGCCCCCTACCATGCTCCAGATCTTCGGATTGGGCGGTAACAACCCCGTGGTGACTCCCCAGGCAGGTCCGACCGTTGGTTCGGTGTGCAGTGTCAAGTTCACCATGAGCGGGACGATCAGGGGGGAATATCCGCCTGTGATCGGGACTGGTGAACCCGTGGGGCGAACAAAAATAGAGGATATTACCGTTCCCTCTTCCTCGGGGTTCTACGAGATTAAACCGGTAACATTCGCCGTTAACCAGTGGTTGCTACAGGACCTTCGCGCCTGGACGATTGAGGTAAAGTAGCCCGGCGCTCTATGTGCGTTGTCGTCGCATGCCGTGGGGTGATGTGACTGACGGACAAAACCAAAACATCGCCTGTGGAGGCGGCGTTTTGGTTTTTCTGGCCGAGCATCTCCTGATATACTGGGCGGGTGATGGTTTGGCGCATACCAAAAGATGTATACAGATAGGAAAAAATTGGTGAAAAAACAGCGCATAACTGCAGGTGGTCGCAAAAAAAATACCAACCCATGGTTCGTGTATCTTTTGGAGTGCGCTGATGGAAGTATCTACACGGGTGTTGCCCGAGATGTAGAGAAACGATTTCGCGCGCATCGGTTTGGTAGGGGAGCGGCATATACGCGGGCGCATGCGCCGAAAAAGATCCTTTACACAGAAGCGTTTCTGACACGAGGGGCAGCACTTACCCGCGAGGCGGCGATAAAAAAGTATACCCGATCGGAAAAATTGATGCTTGTTAAACATAGTGACCTCCGTGCGTAGGGTGCTAGTTTTTCTTTTCACCTATTATCCACAGCACTTTTCGCTATTTTCCCATATTCGCGTATAATAAGGCATATGAAAAAACAACTATTTTTGCTAAGTTTCGGGGTCTTCTTAGGGTTGGCAATGCTGGTTCTTGCTCAAACGGAGGTTCTGGCAGCTTTGGCTACCGCTGTCCCCGAAGATCTTCGCGAGATACGCAAGGAAACTCGCCAAGATGTGCGTGATGTCCGTAAGGGCGCGATGGAGAGATCGCGCGATATCAGGAAAGAAACACTTGAAGATATTCATGAAGAGCGGAAAGACATGCGGGGCGAAATAAAAGATGGTCGGAAAAAATTCCGTCAAGATATTCGCACCGAAAAGACGGATCTGCGAGTGCTGAAAAACGATCCCGAAGAGTTTAAAAAGCGGATGGAAGAAATGAGAGAGGCCGCCAAGGAAAAGCGCGAGGAGTTCAAGGCGGAGGTGGAGGTCCGGCGCGAGGAGATGAAGCAAGCATTTGAGAAGAAGCGCGAAGAACTGAAAAAGCATCTTGAAACGATAAAAGACGAGCGCAAAAAACAGATCGTGGAGCGGATAGACCGATCCATTGATGAACTGAACGCTCGCATGGCGGAACACTTCGTCTCGGTGCTGAACAAACTTGATGAACTTCTTGATCGCATCGCTTCCCGAAAGGACAAGGCGCAGGCGAACGGTGCCGACGTTTCGGCGGTCGTTATGGCCATTGCTGATGCGGAAGCCGCGATCGCGGCCGCGCGTGATGCCGTTGTGGCCCAGAGCGCTAAGATCTACACGGTGACGGTTGGTGCGGAGGAGAAATTACGGGTTAATGTTGGCGAAGTGCGGCACGCGCTTCGGAACGACCTTGCCGCAGTACACGGCCTCGTAAAAAAAGCGTATGAGGCGATCCGCAAAGCCGCAACGCTTCTTGCAGGCATTCCCCGCATTGACGATCTTGAGATAGAGGCGGCCTCCGCGCTAACCCCCGCACCCGCTCCGGCACCGGAAGCGGCTCCCGCACCCGCAGAGTAACAGCTCTTTCCTTTGCCTAAAAATATTTTCTATGGAAAACACTACAAATAATAAGATGGTCTATGTTGTTGGAGCCGTGGTCGTCGTTGTTGTTTTGGTCTTAGCGTATCTGTTTCTCAATGTGCCGTATCCGAAGCCAATGCCGAACGGGGGAATGCCCGTTGTGGAACCGGTAACCGATGAGGCGGCCTCTATCACTAACGATGTAGATAGCATTGACGTGGGAGATGTGGACAAGGAATTTCAGGATATTGATCGCGATCTTCAAGCTCTCTAATAGTAGAAAGAGCGCCTGTAGTGGGCGTTCTTTTCATTTGGTTGGGGTTTTTGGCAACCGACAAGGCGTGACCTCGCCTTTTTGCAGATACTCCATATAATGGAAGAGATATGCGAAGACCCGATTTTTTGTATCACATAGGAAAATCGTTGCGGCATGTGCTTCACGACAAAAAGATTCTCGGTGTTTTTGCCGTGATGGCGCCCGTGATGTTTTTGGTCATGTTCTTTTTGCCTATTAAAGCGATTCCCGGCAATGACGTGGCGTTCCAGCTGTTATTTTTCGGAACGCGCGACTATATTCTTCTTGCGGTGTTCTCGTTTTTTGGTGCGTTGGTTATTGCTATGCAGGTTGCAGTGTTCCGCCAGCATGGCGTTTCGCACGCTGGCTCCGGTTCTCTTGCCGGGGGCGCGGGGGTCATGTCGGCTCTCTTCTCGGTTTTTTTTGCGACATCGGTATGTGTGCTGTGTGCCGGCGCCCTTTTTGGTTTCGTCGGTTTTGGCGTGACACTGTTCCTCTCCAGCCATCGTTGGTATGTTGTCGGCATTTCGGCGATCCTGCTGGCGTTTTCATTTCTGCTTTCTGCGGAGCGGCTTGGAGGTGAGTGTGATACATGTAGAGCCGACGCGTCTTCTTTGAAATAATGCGCACCATGAGTGTATGCGTTTCGCTGGTGCAACCCATTGACGAGCGCCACATATTTGGTTTATAATAGAAACAGTATGCAATGATATGCAAACATATTTTTAATCGGGCTCTTATTGAACCGAAAGATAAGGGTCTTTATTATGGGATTTTTATTTCCCAGTCATCAGGTCACTCCGGAAGAGTACAAAAAGGTCCGCTCTGAACTTTCTCAACAGGGCATGAGCACCCGCAAACTAGACGAGCTTGATAAATTGTACCGCGGGGACATGGATTCATCATCGCGAGCATCCTCAGATCGCGGCATACAGCCGCAGGAACTGGAGGACTCTATCAAGTGGCTTCATGAAAATAAGAGTAAGCACCTTTTTGATAGTCGTGATATTGACATGATCCATGAGACGATGAAGAAGCGTCTCTAGCGCGGAACGGACCTTTTATCTTTTCGGTTTCTACAGGTCATGCGCATGAGCATCTTCAGAAAGTTCACTGTCACGTTGCTGCTCACTGCTATCGTTCTGATAGCATATTTTGTTTTTGTGAAAGGATGGCAGAGCCCCGGCACTGTCCCGGAGTCGGCCCAACGAGAGGAACAGGTGATGAAGGAGTTTCGTGGTTCGTTCGTCTCCGGGTTTGAGGGCGACTACAAAACAATTTCGTATTCGCTGAAATACAAAAGTCCGATGTTCGCCATTGAGACGACTTCGGAAGATGCTTCAACCATTGAAGTGAACGAGGCGGGCGGCAGGCGGCACACGATAAAGATATTCAGCAATGCGGCCGCTGGATTAGGATCCCCCGACGAGGCGTGGGGAGCACTGGGACTTCACGAGCTGTGCGCGGATTGCACCAAGGCGGCGATACCGGCGGTGATGGCAAAGATTGGTGATGGCGCCGCATGGGCATCAGACGAACGAGAGGTGTTTATTTTTTCCCGTGAGCCGGGGCTCGTCATTATGAGCATTGAGCGGCCCACAGAGGTTCTTGGTGTACTTGAGACGTTCACGCTTACCGTGGGGCCCGCAACATCTCCTAAAAAATTCTAAAGATTCTTTTATCTTTGTGAAGGACGCTAGTTTCGGGGGTAGACGCGCGATCCTTCACTTTTTTATGTTTATGTGGTATAGAATTTTACAGGATGCATATGTGAATGTATGCGGCAGGAGTACTATAATGATATTTCCATGGAAAATGACACAAAAAGCAGTACTTTTTATGTAGTGTTGGTCATAGTGCTTCTATTGGTGCTTTCCACCGGCACATATGTTCTTTTTGCCCAGAGCATTATGCCGGCGGCACTTTTTCTTTCATGGGGAAAAGACGCTGAAGAGACGCCCAGTGTGGGGAGCGAGGGGTCTCGCGATGAGAACGCGCCGATACCCGCGCCCGAACCAGAAATACAACCCGAACCATCTCTAGAGCCGACTTCGCCACCTGCGCCGATCCCCGAGCCGGCGCCTGCCCCGGAACCCGCTCCCTCGCCTACTCCGGCTCCCGCGCCTGTTCCAACTGCGGTACCGATTGAAACATCGGCTGTGTTTCGGGGTTCGTTTAGAGTGAGCACATCTTTGGGGGTTCAGGAGGTTACATACACGCTTTCGTATCCGGCTCCACGCGTCTCGGCAGAATTTTCAAGTGCCGATCATTCGTTCATCGGTGTGCGCGAGGGCAGGCGCACGCATACCATCCGCATATTTTCAAACACCGATGCCGACATTCCAACGTCGGCGGAAGTATGGCGCGTGCTTAAAGTTGATCGTTTGTGCCCGTCGTGCGCCGAAGTGGAGCCGACCATTTTTCCGGAGGAGGCGAGCGATGTTGTCGCATTTGCGAACACGACCGATGAGATCGTTATTTATTATCGTGCGCCGGTGTATGTCATCATGCATCTGAAAAAGCCGAACGAGGATATAAAGAGTATTCTTGAAAAATTCTCTGTCGCGGCGGGTGTTTTCTAATGAAACGCTGTTATTTTTATGCCCGACACCCCAGCGTCTCCCCGCCTGGCGCGGAGAAATTTTGTTTCGGGAGCGACGGGGGTTTTTATTGCACAAACCTCAAAAACGCGCTATTCTCTTATGAGATGGAGGGTTTTGCCGTCTCCGCTGAAGATGGACGTTATCATGCTAGCCGGAACGGAGCACTTCTACCCGCCCAAATTTCTGGCTCTGTAGTTCAACGGCTAGAACGGAGCACTCATAACGCTCAGAAGATGGTTCGACTCCATCCAGAGCCATTGAGCCAGAAATTTCGCCAGGTACGTAACCCGAAGAGATGGGCCGAAAGCGAATAAGCTTTCGGCGGGCGCGAAAAACCTGATATAATAAAGCACGCGCCGGTTTTGCCAAATATTTTATAAATTTTTTATGTCTGAGAAATCTTTTCCATTGGGTGACGCAAAAGAAAAGGAGACAGAAGTTGGTATTGCTCATGCGCCTGTTTTGCCGTCGGAGCGTGGGACAAAAAGTGATGCCGATCGCTTACCGATTGCTTTGCCGGAAACAGAAGGCGCTCGTAGCACCCGGACCACCGAGACACCAATTGAAGGGACTCTGAAAGAGCGCCCCCCTACTTCTCGGCGGCGTATCGGGTGGGGCAGCACATCACCAGAATTTTTACAATTACAGGATGACGGAGCCTCGGTTTTTAAGCCGAAGGATAACGAGGTAGATCTGCGTGACAACGTCAGGCCGGGGACATTTTATAAGCGAGAGCGAGCGGCATACCTGGTAAGTAAATTTTTAGGATTTGAACTTGTTCCCCCAACAGTGATTCGCGAAGTTGATGGACAGATCGGTAGTGTCCAGCAGTTCGTAGAAGACGCGAAGGGCCCTTATGAAATTCCATCAGGTGCGAAATTGTTGGACCGATGGCCTGAAGAACTTATGAGGTTGTGGCTCTTTGATCTCATCATTTGGAATTCCGACCGTCATGATGGCAATTTACTTTTCAAAAACGATAGGGCATGTGCCATAGACAACGGGTTAAGCTTTGGGAATGATAAGCCGCGTCTATATAGTGAATATCCAGGGCGGGCGCTTCCCCAGGGAACCGTTAATCAGGTGCGAGAATTTTTTTCGTGGGAGCATGGACAGCGTATTCTTGAGGATTTGCTTTGTGAGCTGTTGCCGAAAGAAGAGGTGCAGGCATTCTTTTCCCGCCTTGAGCAGATTAAAAAGCAACTGCTGGAAGTCGGCGTGATAGAAAAAGTTGAATATTCATAATCATATGCATGTAGAAATTTACAAATTGCAGAATGATGGGTCACAGCGGATGATAGCATCCTGCCGGCTTGCGGGTGAAGCGGCGGAGTGTTCCGGCGAGGAACCATTCGTCACAAATCTTATGGTGGAAGGTATTCGTGCTCATGCTGATGGTGTGCCATTGTTCCCTGCCGAGGGGCGCCGGTTTTTGGAAGAACTGAAATACTTTTTTACATCAGGATATATGAATGCCTCTGATGTCTTGTCTGATGAGTAGGGGGGGGCAAGCGCGAATATTGCCGGAGTACTGGAGGATCGGCGAAAAGCGCAACAATCTCATAGCGGACCATTATGGCAAAGAAAAAAATAGCATATACGCGGATACTGTTAAAACTTTCTGGTGAGACGCTTGGCGGCAGGGGCGGGTTCGGATTGGATATCGCGTCCGCCGAATACATCGCGCGCGAGGTCAAGGAGGCCCACAACCTTGGATGCGAGATAGCGATCGTCATCGGCGGGGGAAACTTTATCCGCGGTGAGAAACTTTCACAACTTGGCATTGACCGGCCGACGGCCGACTCCATGGGCATGCTCGGTACCGTCATTAATGCGCTAGCACTCCAAAGTGTTCTGGAACGGCATGGTCTTTTTACCCGCGTGATGTCATCTCTTGCGATGGCGGAAGTCGCCGAGCCCTTTATTCGGCGGCGCGCCATGCGGCACGTTGAGAAGGGGCGCATCGTCGTTTTCTGTGCCGGCACCGGAAGCCCTTACTTTTCAACCGATACGGCCGCCGCTCTTCGCGCGTCCGAGATTGGCGCCGAGGTCATTTTAAAAGCGACGAACGTTGCGGGGGTGTATGCGGCAGACCCGAAGACCCATAAGCATGCAAAGCTCTTCAAGGAAATTGATCCGATGGAGATGGTACGGCGCGGACTTAAAGTCATGGATTTGACAGCCATAACCCTTTCCATGCAAAATAGGGTGCCGGTCATAGTATTTGACGTATTTAAGAAGGGGAATCTGAAGAAACTATTGCAGGGCGGAAGTGTGGGAACGAAGATCCAGTGAAGTTCTACGTCCTTATTTCTAAACTCTACATAAATTCAAAGTTCCAACCGAGACCACGCTGAACGGGTGCAAGCGTTTTGAGCCGTAGGTTTCGGTCGTTTGAATTTATTTAGGGCTTAGAATTTTGTGCTTGGAGTTTATATATGCGGCCATAGCTTAGCCCGGCTTAAAGCGCCACACTGTCACTGTGGAGATCAGGGGTTCGAATCCCCTTGGCCGCGCCAATACATGAACTCCCGCCTGTATAGGCGAGAGTTCATGTATTTTGGAAGCGTGGTCCAGGGGGATTTGAAGGGTATGGTAAAACGTGAATGTCTTCACGTTTTTAGAACCCCGGCTCCGAAGGAGCGCGAAGATTTATCGGAGCGCGGGTGAGGAGGAATCCCCTTGGCCGCGCCGAGTAGTGCAGGATGAATAAGGAGCAAGGCGGCTTTTTGTTTGACCGCCACCGCCATTGACTTACTGCAAGAATCAGCGCATGTTGTTGATAGATCCTTTCGTGGATGCGACTATGCGGATTGAAGACCTCGGTACGCGCGCGCTCTTTCTCATTCCGTCAGTAAAGGTATATAACCCAAAGTACTCAAAAAGCAGGCAGAGCGTCGCGCGGGTCATTCATGAGTTTTTAAAGGGTACGTTTGGCGGGTACACGTGCGCTTCCGGAAACATATACGGATATTTTTCATCGGAGTCCGTAGAGTACGACGAGTTGCGGGAATTTCGGGTTGCGTTCAAAGAAGATGGCGGGAAGACCAAAATCGTGAAACTGCAGGAATTTCTTGCGGACATCTGCGAAGACATCGGAGAAGAGTGCCTGTATCTTGAGTGCGGGGGAGATGTCATGTTGGTCTATCCGAAGTAACAACGAACACTGCACGGGCGACCGTGCATTTTTTAATTTTTCATTGCAATTCCCGAGCGCGCGTTCGTTGAATAAATATATGGAGGTTCAACCTCCATATATTATATACGGCATGGGAGCATATGAGAGCGCGGGTGTGTACGAAAATAAAAGAGCCCGCGCTATGCGGGTCTTGCCCTTGTCTTAGGATCAGCGATCCCAGAACTTTCGTTCCGCTACTCTATCCAGATAGATCACGGAACTGATGAGAAAGTCGTAGAGAAAGTGAATGAAGATGCAGGCGACGAGGCCATAGGTGAACAGGAGCCAGAAAAAGAACATTCCGATAAACCAGCTGTTGGCGAACCCGACCCACCCGAGGTACTTATGTCCGTCGCGAAAGAGAGCGTTTGCGCCGAGAAGCGCCGATCCTATCGCCCATGAGCCGGGCGCTACAAGCACTGGGGCAAG
>Ga0155245_104_pt1 | contig 12283 bp, 11 predicted proteins | sample RifCSPhighO2_02_FD_106213 | JGI IMG/M metagenome (GOLD analysis project Ga0155245, IMG submission 106213) | Candidatus Sungbacteria bacterium RIFCSPHIGHO2_02_FULL_51_29 | reverse complement strand
TCCCCGGTAGCTCAGCGGTAGAGCGGCTCGCTGTTAACGAGAAGGTCCCAGGTTCGAATCCTGGCCGGGGAGCCCTATAGGTCTATTGCGAGTTGCGAGTATCCTATCAAACGGATTTCGTAAGGAAAACTCTAGCTTTTTTCCTTGTAGCTCGCAGTTCTGAAGTAGAAAGTTCAAAAATTGCCTTTTCTCAGGCACTTCGGAACTCTTGAATATCTCAAGAGCTCGTTTTGCTACATTTAGCACCATATTTGCGGTCAAATAGAACTCTTCATCAGCGTCCGAGTGAATACGCATATCAACGAGGATTTGACCTTGCCGTTCTTTGTATTCTCGCAGTTTCTTGTCATACATTTCCTCTGTAATACGGCCGTCTAGCTTGTCGTCATACATTTTGCTGATGCGGTCCTCAATCGTGTCGTATTCTTTCCGAAGAGTTGCCATATTGAGCTTGTGAAAATCGGCCTCGCTATTGCCCATAGCTCGCAACCCATTGGTTATCTCTTGAATACGCTCGCCTGGCATCTGTAAACCCTTCAGGACCTCGTATACGGGCTTCAGGAACACGCTTTCAGGCACATAGACCCTCTCGCATTGTTTGCGGTAGTTTGTGCAACTGTAGTAAATAAACTTGAGGCCGCTCTTTTTCACTTTCATTTCGGGGCTTACTGTGCATCCGCATTTCGCACACTTCACGAGCCCTCTAAAAACGAAGGGCTTGGCGGCATACTGGAACGGCTTTTTGTTGTAGCTTTGTCTTACCGCTTCGCATTTATTAAAAAACTCTTTAGTGATAAGCGGTTTGTATTTATGCGTATTCTCTCGGCCCTTGTATCGCATCAGGCCGTAGTAGAAAGGATTTTGCAGAATGTATGCGACCATACTTATAGAAAGCGGTTTGCCATTTTCACTCTTGAGCCCGTATCTGAACATTTGCTCACGCAAAATATGATGCGAGCTATTGCCCGTTGCGTAAAGCTCAAACATTTTTGCGATAAGCGGACCATCGTGCTCATCAGGCACAATATCCTTTTTATTTTCGGCTGTCGTGATGTTCTTGTAGCCCTTCGGTGCTTTGCCTGGCCATTCGTGATTTTCAAACTTCTGCCAAATGCTTCGCTTCACATCATCGGACAAGCGATTAAGATATTGCTTTGCGAGAAAAACTTTTGCTTCCCACATAAACATCTGATTACCCGTGGCTTCCTTGTTGATGAAAAAGCCGTCTTTTACAAAATGGATTTCAAGCCCTTCGTTGAGCCGCATTTCGTCTAAGTCCACGGCATCTTTGAAGTTTCTTGTTGCTCTGTCCACATTTTCGCAAAGCAATATCTTCGTGTCTTTGTGCTTCCGTATAAACGCAATAACATCCTCAAACTTCTTGCGGATTTTAGGACCAGCACTTTCCGAGAAGCAAAACTCTTTGGCTACTTCAAAACCTTTCTTAGCGGCATATTTCCGCAAGCTCTCAATCTGTGCAGGTAAAGAGTGCCCCGTTTCTTCTTGTTCTTTTGTTGATACTCGTGCGAGTATTACGGCTTTCATAGTCATTTGTTTAGATAAGCAAGAGCTTGTTTTTCGTCTTGCTCAATAAAGATTTCAACGGCTCGCTTGGCTTTTTCCAATAGGTCTTTGGCCTCGTTTCGTAGTTTGAGCGAGCTTGATACTTTATCTGCAAGCTCTTGTTGCTTCTTTTCGGGCAATATAGGGATTTTAAGTTTCATTACATTATCGGGTCTAAGATGAGCAATGATTGCACCGCCCGACATCCTTTCAATTTGAGCTTTGCAATACATAGAATTGAGAACCAAAGCGAGATAATCAGTATTTATTTTTGCTTTCGGTTTTAGTCGTAAAAATGCACCACTCAAAATCGCATCTATATCTTCGTGTATAGCAAAAGAGATACCTATCGTCCCATCTTTTGTGAAAAGCACGTCGCCCTTATGTGGTCTGTAGTTTTCTTTTAGTTCTTCGTATAATTCATCCGATATTCTTTTTTCACCCTCATCAATGCCATAAATTGAAAAATCGGAAACTCTTATAAAGAGCTTTCCCTCTTCGCTATATGCCTCGCTTCCTGTTTCCACTCCTTTTTTCATTGACACAATCTGGCCGAGTTCTTTTTGTGGTACAGCTGAAACCCTACTTTCTATTTCGTCATACTTTGGTTGCCAATACTCGGCATCAAAGCGGTCATCTGCTAAACATTTAACAAGTGAGCGAACCGAAGTATTTTTATCGCTCGGCTTGTAGCCATCAAGGTTTATTTCTTTGAGAAGCAACTGCTCAGCATTACTATATGCTTTGACGTTCTTATCTGACAAAATCTGATAATCAGAAATAGTTTTGGATACAAACTTCTGAAAATCTTTATTTGCTATAGGCACACGAATAGCTGAAACTTCCTTAAGATTGAGATTATATTGTCCTGTGGGTCGTGCTAACCTCTGGGCTTGTAAGTTACCATATTTACTCAGCAGAAAAGCAAAAATGTATCCCGATAAAAAGTTTTCATCTTTCATCCTAATCATTGCCATAGCTTGAGTAATGTTAGCTTTAGGAAAATCATCAGGGACGATTGAAACTCGTCCTATAACATCTAATGTAGCCCCGACTATATTCATTAACACATCACCTTTTTGCAATTGAGTTGATTTCATTTTCTTGGCTAACTTTTCAGAAATATAGTAATAACTTGTGCCAGAAGCCAGGGGTTTATTTCTAATATCAGTTGTTTTTAGCAATATAATACCTTCTTCCAAAGCATCATCTCTATCTTTTGGTGTTGTCCCGCTTTTTATATAACAAATATCACTCATCAACTTTGTGCCGAGTGCTTTTATTTTACTTTCGTTTTCAAGAAAAGTATTAGAGTAAAAATCAGCATCAATTCTTTCTCTTTCAATGTTTTTGAAATTGATTATTGATACATCTATTCCCTTTTCTTTTACTATAGTTTGCCAGTTCATAGTTATAGTTCGTTCATTATAGAACGCAGTGTCAGATAGGCGTATTTGATTACTTGATGATTTTCTTCGGTTGGCTCAAGTCGTCCGTGGAAAAGAAGGCATCGCACCTGATACTCCAGTTCCATTACTCCCTTGAATAGAGCTTCAATGTTATCAGTTGCCCAAACAACGCCAAGTTTTATTTTATCCCTCTGATTTGGTTGTCTAATCAAATCCTCATAAATGTTGTTTTGCCTATCGGTCAAAGCGTTAGAGAACGATAGTTGTCCTGTGTAATAAGCATTGTCCGATGTGAGGGTTATTCGGTTCAATGAAGTTGCAAATCCATCCAAACTATCAAGCAAGGATGCCGTATCCCTGCCAGAACTCGTAATAAGTCGCCTAAAAATAGTGAAGGTGCTATTTCTTGGGTCAAGCGTATTTTTTACCGCATCAACACAGTCCCTATCTGTTTGAAGGTTGGGATGATGACCTTTGTACCACGAATTGAAAGCGAGCCAGTTTTTTACGAATAAGCCGAAGTAATCAACTTCCGAAAGCTCCTTCCATCTCGCTGTATTGTTTGATGGGCTTGGCATAGTTATTTTAAGAAATTGAGCCTTTGTTCTTTACCCCATGCCACGAAAGCATTTGCTATCTCGTCTAAGTCGCTTAGATACTTGGGATTGCCGCTCTCGTCTTTTACAAGCTGGCCATCTTTGTCTTTCTCAAAGATGTAATCACCACTGTTATCCTTGAACGATTGCTTTTGTGTGGCAAAGAATATCGGGTAATCTTTTATTTTCAGATTGCCGTTTTTATCAAGGTCATCCTTGGCCCACTTTTGCAGGAATATAACAGATGTCTTTGTGCCCGTGTGCGGCTTAAAAGAGCTTCCGTGTAGGCCCACGACCGCAAGGATGCGAGCTTTAGTCATTATGTATTTGCGGATGTAGTCGGCAGTTGTGTTGTTGAAAATGCCTTGAGGCAATACAACTGCTAAGCGACCACTTGGTTTTACAAAATCAAGATTTCGCTCAATGAAGAGCAAATGCCTTTCAACTTTTTTCGGTATTTTGCCTTTTGCATTTTTGCCGAGCACATATTGAGCAAGCAGGTGTTTTTCTTTTATCTCGCCAGCAAAAGGCGGATTTGCCAGAAGCAGGTCAAAATCAAGATGCTGGAATGATTGCTGATTTTCTCGGTTGGCTTCGTGGTCATCAAACTCTCTCACGAGTTTGAGCTTTTTTAACTCGTCTTTGAATGAAGCTGGCCATTCTCTCGTATCAAGCGAAGATGTTTTGTAGATGTGGCTTTTACCATCGCCAGCAATGAGCATTATCGCTCGGCTTATTTTTGTTGATTTCTCGTCAAAATCTATCCCGAAAAGATACCTGCCAGCGTATTCCTTGCGAGCTTCATCAGTTCCTAAACCTTTCCAGACATACTGCATCGTGTGGACCAAGAAGCCAGCACTGCCGCAGGCCGTATCAACGACATATTCTTTCTTTTGCGGATTGAGCATTTGAACGCACATATCAATTACGACACGAGGCGTAAAGTATTGGCCTTTCTTGCCTTTGGCTACATCGGGGAGTAGGTATTCAAACGCCTCGTCAATGATGCGAAGATTTGAGCCGAAAAGTCGGACATCCTGAAGTTCGCCAACGCATACCGAAAGATGTTCAGGCGATAGTTTTATTTTGTCGGCTCGTTCAAAGACATCAGACCATTCCTGTTTTGCTTCTTCAAAAAGTTCTTCAATGATGCGTTTCGTTTCTTCGGGTTTTCCTGTCGGGCTTTTTCTAAAATGAAGCTCTTGGTTTGGCCGAGTGCGTGCCTCTTTCTCGTCATAGAGCTTTGCGTAGATAAGTTTGAAAATCTCGTCAAAGCTGTCCGCTCCAGAGTTCGCAAGGACCAATTCTTCAAGCGTTTTTATGATTTCCTTTAGGTCCTCTTCGTGCAGGTCTTTGAGCGTTTTTCTTTTTGCTAGCACATCCTCAATTTCTTCATCGGACGCAGGTATATCGTCCAGCGTGTCGTCAAACTCTTTTGGATAAGGTCGGTAGAGGATGAGCAAGCTCTTGCCGTTTATAGCAACGCCAACGGGAGCACCTTCAGCGTTCAGATATGATTTCAACTGCTGGACATCGTTTTCCTGGCTCGGAGCTTTTACTTCAATGATTACTTTAGGCGTAATGCTGTCGGGCCGATAAACCACAATGTCGGCACGCTTTTGCTCACGGCCGAAGTTTACCTGTTTCTCAAGCTCAATCAGGTTTTTGGGATACTTGTAGTGTTTCGTGAGTTTTACAAGGTAAAGCTGACGGACGATTTCTTCGGGAGCGGATTTACCCGTCTTGGTGTTATAGACCAGTTTTTCTTCTTCACTTTTTGATATGGCCTTGATATAAAACTTACCCTCGTCTTTTTCGTAAATATCCAGCTTGCCGAGGTCGTCAAACATCAAAAGTTCCTGTTCGGGATTTTTGAAGATTTTATTGAGGATTGTTTGTGTTGTGCTCATAGTGTTATTTAGTGCTTACTCGCTTTAGAAACGCCTCAAACTCGGCTTTGTCTATCCGAAACTCTTTGCCGATTTTATAGGCCTTGAGTTTGCCTGCGTCTATGTAGCGATAAATCGTCATCACATTGAGCGATAACATTTCCGCAAGTTCTTTGGCTGTATAAAAATCTTTTTTTATTTTTGATTCCATAATTCTAATTCCCACTCTGATAAATTTTTATCTTTTGCGAATCTCTTCGCTTCTTCTACAAGAAGTTTATATTTTCCAATATCTTTTAACGCAGTCCACTTGATATTTTTAAGTTGTAAATTGTTTATAACTATACTATCAAAGGGGCAGTGTGGTGGGGTCGGGATTTTATCGGATGCCCATAAATATTTGAGGTAGAGGTTAAGAAGTTTTTGGGTTATGCCGATTCTAAAATTTCCCTCGTGCAAAATGTCTTGATACTCCGTTGTTATTTCCTGTGTCAATTTTTCAATATTCTCATTATGTTTGTTTTCGTTGACTTTCTCTTTGTATTGCTGCGTATATTGATCCAGCTTGTTTTTTAGGTATGTTTTTAACTCAATGAGTTTGATTTCTTTTTCTTTGGGCAACTCTTTTTTATAAATAGGATTCTTCTTATCCCGCGTGCTTAAGGCGGCAAAAATACTCATATTTTGATATTCGTTTAATAAAAACTGTTCTTTGTTTTTGTCGGTATTCGTCATTTTATTTTATTCCATTTATCCAAAAATCGTGAGGGGCTGAGATTTATTTTTCTCTCAAAGGATGTAATCAGCTTCGGTCGTAACTTCAACGCTCTTTTGAAAGCATTGCTTGTTTCAAAAAGATGAATTTTCTTTTTGATGTTTTTGAATCGTCCTATAAGCGTATCGCCGACAGAGAATGCCTCTTTATAGGTGAAAACATAAAATTTTTGTTTGGCAAAATCATCATCGAGCCCAACGCCTATAAGATAGTCAAACTTCTCGCTTTTTTTCTGATTCCTGTTTTCTACTCTCCAGCCCCAGAATCTGACCGTTTCGTCTGGATATACGCCCTCGTTTTTCCATAGCGAAGTTCTGACCTCGATGCGTTTATTTATTTTCTTAAGATAAATATCATAACCACCCTGACCGCCTTTATGCTCTGGTTGTAAGCCCATCTTTTCGAGCTTCTGCAAAGCGTAAAACTCTCCAATCTCTCCAACCAACTTTCTTGGAATCTTCGGGTCAATTTTATCGAATGTCCGCTTGAATTGGAGAATGGCACTTATCGCTTTTGTGTAATCGGTCTTTGGCATAGTTTTATGATACTTTACTTTTATTTACAGGGCAAGTGAACTTGCCCACAGCTCGAAATGGCTTGTATCTCTTGAACTCTCGCTTTATCTGGTCATACCATTCGCGGGGTCGTAGCTTGCTCAAATCGGCTGTTAATTCTCTCAAATCCGCTACCAAGCGATACCAAGTGCGATCATTGGTCGTTTTGGCCAACATCGTGCGTAATTCTCGCAACCCGTTGCCCTCGCGGGCAAGAAGTAATAGGCCCGTAAGATAGATCGCTGTTTTGCCTTTGGCGCTTTTGCGGGCAAGCAATACTTGTTTGAGCAGGTCTTTTGTCGTGAGCGAATACGCAAAAAGGGCAACGCTGTTTTCCGCAACCATCGTATCCCAATAATGCAATAATACCGCTTTACTGATTTTTACGGAAAACACATCTTTGAATGTCGGGTCTTTTGCAAATCCTAATTGCTTGAATAAAGAGTTGAGTTTTTGCTTCTGGCTAAGTCGCGCTTCTATCCGCAATATTTCGCGGGGTTGCTCTCTTTTTGCAAGCGGCTCAAACAAGCTCATCTGCTTCGCGGTCTGCTCTTTATCTATGGATCGCTTCTTGCCACGAATCAGATCGGCAACTTTGTCGTATATTACCAACGAGTGCGCTTGTGTGTATGCGTATAAACTCTGGCCGTCGTTCATATAGCGGGCCCGCGTAAGATCAAAGCGTTTGTTAAGGTTTATCTTGCCAAGCTCACTGATAACATATTGTGAAGTGTAGCCGTTTTTAAGTTCTATATTTTTGGAGTAGTGGACTGCTCTGACTTCCGCATTTTTGAGATTTTCTGAAGTGATTATTACACCCATTCTGCCGAGGCGATCCCGCAACGCTTCAACAACGGCTTCAAACTGATTTTCTCGCAGCTCATCAACATTGTTTTCGTATATGAGCTTCGGGGCCGAGAACTCAATCTTGAGCGTTGATTCCCATTCCAGTTTTCCGTTTTTGCGCTTATATCCTGTAAGCCGCGGAAAATATCGGCCAGTTTGTTTATCGCGAGGCGAGGGATTTTTGACGAACTTATCATAAACTTGTGTCCGCGCTTGAAGGTCCCACGGCCGAACGCCGCTTGTTGTAAGGTCAAGCGTTATGATTTTCGTTTTTGGAAGTGAGAGGATGACGGTATCAATCATTGGTTTCTTCGTTAATTTCTGCCCAAAGTTTCGGGTTTCTTTTGGCGATTTTAAGCAGCAGATCATACAAACCCACGATATTGCTTCGGGACTCAAAATCAGAAAATATCTCATCAACTTTTTCTTGCGAGATCATTTGGTCTTTTTGGTTGTCGTCTTTTTTGCGAAACATAAAAACCCGAGGTTATACCCTCAGGTTATATGTCAGCTGTTTGAGGACGGCTTAAGACAAATCTAAGACAGACGCTTCGGGTCTATCTTGGCCGAGTATTTTGTCGTGATAAAGAAGTCAGGAAATCCCTTTGCCGTTAGTTTTATGCCAATTTGATAAATTGCGTTGTAATATCGTTTGACTCTTTCTTCTGGTCGGCTTCGATCTATCCTCTCGGCAATATCATCAAAAAACCATTCCTGTCCAAGTTCTTTTGGGTCCGAAAACATGATCCGTAAAGCATGGTATTGGTCTGAGTTCTTTTGAATTTTTATCTCTATGCCGCGGACATAAAGGCGCGATCTTTCATCGTCAAAGTATAGATTGGTCTGCTTGGGCACGACACCAAGCTCCTTGAAGAACGGCGGCAAAAGTTGAATCTTTGCCGTATCTCGTAAATCCTCGACTTCCTCGCTGTAATGCCAGTTATTGCCGAGAGTAAGTATTCGGATATAGCCGAGCTTTTCAAACGCAAATATCGCGTGCTTGAAAAGGAATTGTCGCGCCGCGTATCGTTCTTTTAAGTTTTCTTTGTGATTATCCCCGTCGTAACGGGCTATTTGTCCAAATGGGTTCTCAAAGACAAAAGCATTCCCGAAGTTTTCGTGCATTTCTCGCAATCGTTCAATCATCAACTCTTTATGTTTATTGAAGGTATAAATGTTCTGATTTTGTAAGACGAGAACCTCACCGATCCGTTTTTCACGGGAAGGCATTCCCAGTTTGTTATCGATGAATTTATCCAGATAATTATTCATGTCATCTTTGAGTTTCTCAGCGGCTTTTTCATCAGGCACAAACTCAAACGATGCCCAGCTTACAATGTCATTACAAATCTTTTTCGCGTAAAATCTTTCTGAATCCTCGAGCTCATTTATAGCCAATATCCGATCGCTTATCTTTATGACTTCTTCAAGGTCAGTGAGGCCGAACTTGTCAGCGAAAATCTTTGAAAACAGCTTGCCTTCCGCTGATTGCGGTTTCTTTTTTATTTCATCCAACGCCCATTTATACGCGCCCTCATAATCTCTCGGTTCTTTTGGCGGGACGAATATCGATTTGTCTTTTATCGCAGGCCCGCCTCTGATCGGCGCTCCAATATCTTCAAACATATCTTTAAGACCGTGCTTCTTTTTATACTTCTCAAACTCATCTAATTCTTCAAAGTATTTTTTGTATGCGGCTTCATATTCGGGTAGGGGCTTATTTGTCTTTGGGTCAATAAGATTTTTCTCGTATTCCTCGGCAAACGCATAAGTCATTGTTGCAAAGTTTTTCAATTCAAATTCGTATTCTTCCGCTACTCGCAGAAGAAACTTGATTTGTGTTTTATGGTCCCATTCAAGCGGCTGGACCGAGGCAAGAAAAAAATGATACGAAGCGTGTTTGCCTGAGAGATGGCCTCGGCTTATCGCGTCAAGCATAAAAAAGGCGTTGTCATCAACATAACGCTCAAGTCGCGGATCATCATCCCACGGCATTTTCCACTTTTTAGGAGTTGTCTGCGTCTTTTCCATCGTTCTTTACTTTACTTTACATTTCTGATTTATTCAATGTTCGCTCAAAAAATGGCGATCTTGATTTTTTCTGGCTTATTTGCTAACTTGGTGAAAGTATATAAAGTCCTTTGTAAATAAGGAGGAAGCAAATATGTCGACCAATTCGGTTACGACCCGCAAGGTTGATGTGATTGATACTATTCACGGCATTCGTGTTCCAGACCCATATCGTTGGTTTGAGAATGACGACGAGGAAGTCAAACAATGGCTGGAAGCACAAAGCGCCAAGACTCGTTCCGTGTTGGATACGATTGTGGCACGAAGCTCGATTAAAGAGAGATTAACCCAACTTTTCAGGATTGATACCGTTGGTATTCCTGTGCCAAGAGGAAGTCGATACTTTTTCGAGGAACGAAAAGGTGACGCTGACTTGAGTGTCTTGTATGTCCAAGATGGTTTGGATGGTCATTCGAGAGTGCTTATTGACCCCAATAAGCTTTCGGAAGATAAAAGCACGATTCTTCACGGATGGTCGCCTTCAGACGATGGCAAACTGGTGGCTTACGGATTATCAGAAGCCGCTAATGACCAAGCGAGCATTTATGTCTTGAATGTTGAAACTGGCGAGAATTTGCCCGATACCATTCCTGCGGAAATCTACCCGAGTCCGCATTCGTCTAATGTATGGAATCCTGACGGAAGCGGTTTCTGGTATACACATCGTCATCCAGACGCGCCCAAAGGCGAAGAGAAGTTTCATCAGAAGTTGTATTACCATGAACTGGGCCGTAATTATCAGGATGATCCGATGGTATTCGGAGAGGATATCGCAAAAGAAGATATTCCATGGGCAGAGGTTTCAAAAGACGGCAACTATCTTTTGGTAACCGTCTACAAGCTCTCTGGCAAAGTTGAAAGCACGGCGCTCTATCTTTACGATTTTCGGAATCCTATGAAAGGTTTCGTGCCTGTCGTAGATAACTTGGAAGCGCTATTCTTCGGCGGTATACACAGGGACCGTGTGTATGTCCAGACCAACCTCAACGCTCCGCTATGGAAACTGCTATCTGTAAGGATAGGAGACATTCTCGAAAGCGGGCTTGGCGTTGATGAGTTTGATGTCGTCATTCACGAGAGTGAGCACAAACTGGAGCGCTTTACCATCGTCAAAGACAATCTCTTTGTCGAAACTCAAGAGAATGTTTGTTCTGTCTTTCGCTACTATCTGTTAGATGGGCAGTTCGTGAAAGATGTTCCGCTCGCCACTTTAGGTTCGCTCACTGGTTTGAGCAGCGAAGATGAAGGAGAGGAGTTTTTCTTCGGATTTACTTCTTTCCTCGTGCCGCACAATATCTATCGACTTGATTTGAAGAGCGGGCAGATTGCCCTCTTCAAAAAGGCCGAAGGCGGTGTGAATACAGACAGGTTTACAGCAAAACAAGTATGGTATAGCTCCAAAGACGGAACGCGAGTGCCGATGTTCTTGATCCATAAAAAGGAATTGAAGCGCAACGGCAACAATCCTGTAATGCTCTACGGATACGGCGGGTTCAATGTGAGCAACGCGCCCGTTTTCAGCAAGAGCGCTGTACCGTTTATCGAGAACGGCGGTGTCTATGCAATCGCCAATATCCGAGGTGGCGGAGAGTTTGGAGAGAAGTGGCATGAAGCCGGAAAGCGCGGTAAGAAACAAAATGTGTTTGACGACTTCGCCGCGGCTGCAGAGTGGCTGATTGCGGAAAACTATACCACCTCTAACCGTCTCGCCATCTTTGGCTGGTCAAACGGCGGCTTGCTTACAGCGACCACACTTACGCAGAGGCCAGAACTATTCAAAGCGGTAGTGATAGGGGCGCCAGTGACTGATATGCTCCGCTACCATTTGTTTTTTGGCGGAAGGCACTGGATACCTGACTACGGCAGCGTTGAAGAACAAGAGATGTTCCATTATCTCTTGGCGTATAGCCCGTATCACAATGTGAAAGACGGAGCGCACTATCCAGCTACGCTCATTGTAACCGCCGATAAAGACGACAGAGTGCATCCGATGCATGCTTACAAGATGGCGGCGAGACTTCAAGAAGCGAATGCTTCTTCTCATCCAATTCTTCTTCGAGTGGAGACAAAAGCTGGACACGGAAGCGCACCCGCAATTCCACGATTAGTGGAGATGTATGCAGATATTTGGGGCTTCGTTTTCCAACAGCTCGAAATGAAATAAGAACGCAATAGGCGGCTATGAGTAATAGTCGCCTTTTTATATTGCAGCCACGGGGCTTGCAACGGGCAGTTTCAACCATTCAAACTCTTGTATTATTTGCTTCCAAACTGGTGTTCTGAACTTGTCCAGCGAGAGGAGCATTGATTGAGATCGGGCAAGAGATTGCTCGATTTCTGTTTTATTCATTGGCGTTTTTGCGGTTCGAACCTTGGCAATCTCTCGCTTGGACAGGAGTGAGACGGTTTTAAGGGGCACAAGCGAATTTTCTAAGGAAACACTGAGCTTTTTGTCCATAAGTGAGAGGTTCGAACCGAGGGTGGAGAGAATCTCTTTTTTCTTCTCCCACTCGCCGGTTTTGAATTTTATAGTTGCGTGCTCCACGAATTCGAAGGCTTCATTGGCAAATTTAATCCGCTT
>Ga0155245_140_pt1 | contig 17002 bp, 21 predicted proteins | sample RifCSPhighO2_02_FD_106213 | JGI IMG/M metagenome (GOLD analysis project Ga0155245, IMG submission 106213) | Candidatus Sungbacteria bacterium RIFCSPHIGHO2_02_FULL_51_29 | reverse complement strand
TCCGATCGCAACAATTCCAACGATGAATACGATGAGCATCTCTGGATGGTTCCAGTGGAGCTAGCGTCAGTGTAGTTAAAAACAGTCTAGTAGTCAACATGAAACTGTCAATACATTCAATTAAAAAAACGCTTTTTTCAGGGGAAGCCGAAAAGATTATCGCAAGGACTACATCGGGGGAAATTACCGTGTTGGACGATCACATCCCGCTTCTTTCGGCTCTCGTTGATTCTTCAGTTAGGGTCGTTGATGCCCGCGGCGGCGAGGTCTCCGTTCCCATATCGGGCGGGTTTCTTGAGGTACGGCCCGGAGGCGAGGTTGTTATTCTTTGCGATTAGCACACAATAATGTCACATTCTTCTCACAAGACGGCAAAAGCATCGGGCGGCAGTGAGTACCTGCTTGATCTGAATAAAAAACATTCGCTTCTTTTTACCGAACCGGGAGCGGCTCTTGAGCGAAGGCGGTATCGCGCGGCGCATCCGACGGAGATCGCATTTATTAAATGCACGGACGGAAGGGTCCATGGGCCCGTCATGACTGAAACCCCGCTTGGCATCATTCAGCCATGGCGGAATCTTGGAGGGAAGTTTGATCTTGGGTGGTTCGGGTTTGCCCAATCCATGCGCGATTGGGTTGATTATTCCGTCCGCCATGGGCGGAATTGTCTCGTGGCCGTGACATATCACTACGCGCGCGGGGATGCGCATCGGGGATGCCGCGGTTTTAATTATGATGTTGAGGCGGCGCGTGCATCCATGGCAGAACTCAAAAAGCAATTTGACCGGGTGTTCGGGAAAAAAGTTGTATATGCGATCCTGGTTGGTGTGGAGACGGATTGGGAGTCACTGGTCCTTCATGGCGAGGATGGAAAGACGGTGGATCTGGTGGAGCTTGCCGATCAGTCGGAGCACGCGATAGAAAAGCTCATTCGCACGTTATATCCCGACATGCCGGAGCGCATACAACTTGATCTTCTGCCGCTCATACAGGGAAATATCCGGCATGCCGGCAGAACAAAACATTCTGACCGTTCTGTTACCGTTTCCGAACATCAGGAGTGGGTGCTTGGTGTTGGGCGCGGTTTTGACTGGCTTCATGAAACAAACACCGCGCTTATCGTCGGCCCGTTTGATCCGCATCTTTCACAGGCAATCGCGACAGCGGCGACATTGATAAAAGGGAATATTGATGAAAAAAGAATCGTGGTGGGCCCCGGAAAGGGCATTGTCCTTTTAAGTTCTGCCCCGTATCGGGATGCGGCGGGTCCCGAGCGGCTCTTGGCCGAAGAGAAGGCGAAGTTTTTGAACCGGTTCTCAATGGACATTATCCGATCTTCCGTTCCGGAACTCATGGAACATGTGGAGCAACTGACGGTCACGGTTGATCTGCATACACGAAAAATAGATGTCATCTAATTGCTACAATGTGATCCGGTAAAACCCGCCGTCTGGCGGGTTTTAGTATGGTGCATGTCTATTGAATGGGGTCAAGTGGGTGCTCGTTTTCTCCAATGATGAATCGCCGGTTAAGAAGCCCGATTTTCAGAAGAAGATAAAACAAGGCGGCTCCCGTGAATATCACGAACGCGACCGCATACGAGTCGGCTTGAAGCGCCCCCCACTCTGCGTCCCACGGGAACGCGATATTCATACCAAAAAATCCGGTGAGGGCCGCAACGAACGTCGTCACCTTAATAATGGCAAGTTCTCGCTGGGTGTTTTCCTCATAGAGCGTGTGAAGTAGCGTGATGGTGCCATCAAGGTACTGGAGCGTCATGTCCCAGAGATGCTTGGTGTACTCCTGCGCCGACTCAAGAGGCGCGAAGCGGTTTAAGCCGTATTTTTTCAGGATCACGGCATCTTCTTTTGAAAGCGTGCTCTCGCGTTCTTTCAAGATGTCGTGCATTTGCATGAGGCGCGCCTCCACATAGGTGATGGTCCGCCGCATTTCCAGAAGACGTTTTCGCATGACGGGAAAGTCGCGGTACCGCAGTTCCTGGGATTCGCGTATCTGCGATATTTTCTCCCAATGGGTGCGGTGGAGGCCGAGATATTCTTCAAGCTGGAACTCAAACTCGCGGAAAAAAATGTCGTGGCGCACGAACGCTTCCAATGCTTCCGGATGCGGTTTATCGTTTTTAAACCGCAAGACCGTCAAAGACGGAGAGCGATGGATTTCAAGAATTTCGCCCGTCACGGCAGATGTTTCTTTTTCGCCGCATGATGCGAAGAGATGTTCAACATCGGCATCAGTTGCGTGTGAAATGACGGTAATAAATGGAAGAACGGTCTTTGAGTCGGTAAGATCGCGTGGGATGGGTGCGCCGCGGCTGTAGAGATAACTAATGGCAGGTCCGAACCGCTCTGTATAGGCCTCCATAAGGAAATTTTTTACCTGCTGAAACTCATGGTCGTGCGTTTCAATGGGCCGGTCGTTCTTAATGGTAAGGATCCCTTCTTCCGTCATGGCAAACTCGCCTCCGGGGAACACTGCCTCCAGATAGTCGGCATCTGATTCTTCGTGCAGAGTGACGGCAGAGATACTGAGATGTGCCTGGAGGTCCCGTATCTTTTTTGGATCAAGCCCTTCTAGGCCTTCTTGCGCGCGAAGAAAACGAAAAAGCTCCTTCAGGTGGATGGAGGTGCGGGGGAACCATGTGCCAAGATAGGTGCGATGTATGATCATGATGATGGGTGGCGTCGCTTTAGTACCATTTTATTCCCAGTGAGGGTAAGGGCAATAGTGCATAACTATTGCCGCTGCGTCGAGCCGTGCGATGCGGTGACCGTGATGCGAGCCGCGGTGTGGTATTTTTCTTTCTTTGACAATAGATGGTTCAACAAGTAAAGTTTAGTAATGCATTGAACCGAAAGAGGGGTGCATGTCTCTGCGTGATGACAGTTTTAGAAAATACTAAGGACCGGGTTTACCGGTCCTCGAGGTGGGATGCCGCCAAACTTGCAAGAAAGAAGCTCACTGGTGTTGCAATGAATATGAGCGTCAGCATCCAGTCAACGCTCGTTATGCGGGTTGGCTCATTCATCGCAAATGCCCAGAGAGCGCCCACGAAACCAACAACAATGGGCAGGGAGAAGAGCGCTCCGAGACCGAAAAAGACCCACGCAATGACCATGGACATGGCTATCTCCTTTGTGTCTGGCGTGCTGGATATCTTATTTATACATCATTTTTATAATTATGTCAAGTATTCGCAATGTGTACCTGGATCATGCGGCGACCACGTATCTTGATTCGCGTGTGAGGGCGGCAATGGAGCCGTATTGGGAAATTGAATATGGGAACCCGTCGGGGCTATATCGGACCGGCCGAAGGGCGAAGGATGCTCTTGAGCATGCTCGCACTACCATTGCGCATATTTTGAACGCATATCCCGATGAAATCATTTTTACCGGCGGCGGCTCGGAGGCGCTTAACCTCGGTATTCTTGGCGCGATGAAAATGCATAATGGCAAAGGAAGGCATGTGATTACGACAAAAATAGAACATCACGCGGTGCTTCACGCATGCGAGGCGCTTGCAAAAGACGGATGCGATGTGACGTATCTTGATGTTGATGAGGATGGGTGCGTGCGTCCGGATGATGTGAGAAAAGCGATACGTCCCGACACGGTGCTGGTGGCCGTCATGTATGCGAACAACGAAATTGGAACAGTTGAACCGATCGCCGATATTGCAAAGGGCATCAAGGATTATCGCAGTGAGAGTGCGAATGTAAAATTAGGAATTACAGAGAAGACCCTGTTTTTTTTGACTGATGCGTGTCAGGCGGCGGGAGCTCTTGATCTTGATGTAAAGAAACTCGGCGTGGATATGCTTGCGATAAACGCTTCCAAAATATATGGGCCCAAAGGGGTCGGATGTCTATATGTTCGCCGCGGGGTGCGCATAGCCCCGCTCATATACGGAGGCGGGCAGGAGCGTTCTTTGCGGTCGGGAACTGAAAATGTTCCTGGCATCATTGGATTTGCCGAGGCCCTTCGTGTCGCGCATGAGGAAAAAGAGAGTGAGAATGAGCGTCTTACGGAACTTCGCGATTATTTTATTGGACGACTATTCGCAGAAATACCAAAAGTCGTGCTAAACGGTCATCCGACAAAACGTTTGCCGAATAACATCAATGTGTCGGTCCTTGATATTGAGGGCGAGGCGGTGATCTTGTATCTGGATTCGCACGGCATCGCCATCGCGACCGGTTCGGCGTGCACCTCAACAACACTTGATCCATCACATGTGATATTGGCGCTCGGCCGCCCCTATGAATACGCGCATGGCTCGCTTCGCTTCACGCTGGGGCGGCGTACAACAAAAGAGGATTTGGATTACGTTATGACGGTTTTGCCGGAAGTTGTTTCAAAACTTCGGGCGATATCGCCGGTGCGAATGGAGGTCGGACAGCAGGAGGTCTCGCATCCCGAGGCATTCGCCGGGCAAGGGTCAAGGGTGAAGGTGCATGGAAAGAATTATAAATAAAGGGCTTTATCGGCTTTATCCAAAAATAAGAGCCATAGACGAATACTTTTTGGACAAAAAAAGGGGCTTTCGCCCCAGACCTCCACGGGTCCTATCTGTTCGGTCGTTCTTGTAAGAGTGTCGTTTCCGCCTCGTCAAACCAGAGGTCCAGGAGGTCGGAGAAATCGGAATCATCCTCATCTGGAGTCCCCGCCGGAATCTCGCGTGCGCCACGAAATTCCAGGTTGAACGGGGACTGCGAGCGCCGGATGAAGAGGGAGACCCTCTTCTGGTCGGTATCATCCGGACGCGCCAGTTGGTCTCTCTCGGTTTGTTCGCGGATCACCCGAATATGATCTTGGGTGAGCGCGAACTCATACTCAGTGATCGTTCTCGTCTTATGCGTATCACCCACCGCGGGAGCGGGGAGGGTAAGAAATGAGGCGATGTTGGGGAATCCCTCGTACTCGCCCCGGGTAAGGATAAACGTTGCTATAAATCGCTTTCCTGCCATGGTCATTTCCTCCATAAAGACATGAGGATGGGTTACCTCGTTTTTTATAATAAACTAAATAGTATCATAAGTCAATAGCAACGTGCTTTTTATGAAAGAACGCGTATTGAGGTGCCAAAAACCCCGCTTGAGCGGGGCGTGTTCTATAGATTGATCTCTTCTCCGATCTCCAGCGCTTCAAACGAGAATTGGAAGCCGCTCTCCGTAAGCAATGCCGAAAGAGGGCTTTCGGTGTGTACCACGAATGTTTTGTCGTTGCGGATGAATGCTTTGGCGCGGATCGCCTGTGCGCCGGTAAGGGCTTCACGCAGGCGTTCTATGCCTGCAACACCCCCCCTCGGTTGTAATGGTGTAGATATATAGAAATTTTTTTGGAATCATTGCGCTACTTCTTGGTCTCTTTTTGCCTTAGCTCCAATAGCGCGCGTCGCAGCGCCTTTGTTACGGGACCTTCCAGCATGCGGCATCCATTTTTAGTCAGCAGTTCCTCAATGTTTTTAGAAGAGATAACTCCACCCATTGGAGGCGTGCCGCTCCCATTATAGAACATCGTGTCATCGTCCCCAAGAAGAGGCCTAATGTTCTTGATCATGAACTGTTCAAATTCTTCCTTCGTCATAGGAGCGGTGGAAGTAAACTCATATAGAGTGTCGGTAGGAGCGTCTTCCATATGAGGTTCTTTCCTTTGCGTTTCTCAATGTGCGATGATACCATAATGGGTACTATGACCGATGAAAAAAATCAAGCCGCCGCCCAAAGTCCCAAAATAGATGCTAACGCCGACGTGGTGAATCAATTCACCGGCGAAAAATGGTACTACACGGATATCGTGAAGGAGCATTTTTTTAATCCGAAAAATCTCATGCTTGATGATCCGGATGAATCACAGTATCAGGCGGTGGGAATGGTGGGGAGCCCCGCCTGCGGCGACATGATGAAGATGTGGTTGAAGATTGAACCGAAAACGGAGCGCGTTACCGATATGAAGTGGCGCACGTTTGGATGCGGATCGGCGATCGCCGCGACCTCTATCTATTCGGTCATGGTAACGGAAAACGGGGGATTGCCCGTTGCCGAGGCATTAAAAATAAAGCCCCAGCACATCATGGAGCGACTCGGTGGGCTTCCGAACCGGAAGATCCATTGCTCGGTGCTTGCCGACAAGGCGTTTCGCAAAGCGGCAAACGATTATTTTCGTCGCACCAATCAGCATGAACGTGTTATAGTGGAAGGGGCACGGGTGATAGACCAAAAACTGAATATTACCGATCGCGATATTGAGGAGGCGGTGCTGGAGGGAGCGATGGACTTAGATGGTGTTCAGAAAAAGCTGAAGGTCGGTGTCGGTTCGCCGGAAATTATCACTGAAGTTGAGCAGTTGATACGGTTTTACAAGGAGAAATATTACGGTAGTGTGTAGTTTGCAGAAAGTAGTTTGTAGAAAATTCTGACATAACAAAAAAGCCCTTTCGGATGAACCGATCGGGCCGAGCGCCTTGATGGCGCGAATGTTAAGAGGCGAACCCGAGATAGGAGGTGCTGACGATAACGCCCGTAAAAGCCAAGATCAAACCAAGCATGAGAAGAAGCGCGATGCGAGCATCGGTCCGCCCGGGCAGGTACACAAGGTTTGCGACGGCAAAGAGCAGCGTTAGGGGGGCGCTAATCAAAAGAACAAGCATCATAGGGGTTCTCCTCTCGTCTTGTTGGGGGAACAGCGTGCTTTCATTATATATCATTTTTTTATGTCTGTCAATGTCTCGCAGCGGAGTGATGCTATTTCTTTAGTGAGCAAACCATTAGTCACCAATCACATACTTCATCATGAATGGAGATCCTAACGATACTCCCAAAAAAGGCGATAATGAATCCGGCATCCGCCAGGCACCATCAGGTGATTATGCTCGCGAACGCGGCGAAGTTTTGCCCGAAGAGAAGCCGACGGCACCAGCAGCAAAAATCGTAAAAGTTGGCAAGATAGTTATTGATCGCGATCTTTGCATCGGGGCGGCTTCGTGTATCGCGGTAGCGCCCGGTGTTTTTGAACTAGATTCCGAAAATAAGGCGGTAGTGTATAATGACAAAGGAGCCGATGATGAAACGATTCTTCTTGCCGCGAAATCCTGTCCCACCCAGGCGATCCTGGTGTTTGATGAGGACGGAAATCAGATATTTCCCTGACGAGTATTCAATGATTCATCATAAACATACCAGCTTGGCATTTCTTTCAGTATTTTTTGCGCTTCCGGGAGTTGCGGCTTTGTTATTGTTGCTTTCGGTACATGTGTGGAGTTCCGGACACTTGCGTCGGGCGCTTCACGAAGCGATCATGGCGGGGGATCCGCGGGTGTATTATGTCATGGCGATTGCTGCGTGCATGTATGTCATCCTTCTTTTTCCCGCAATGATCGTGCTGAAAAAACTTGAGCATGAACCGTATGCCCGACGGGCCCGCTTGGCGCTTATGTTGCTTGCGGCGTACAACATCTACCTTTTTCTTCTGGCGGGAACCACATCACTCGTGCCGGCAATTATCGGTTTCGTATTGCTGGTTATGGTCGGTTGGATACTTGATCGGGCGTGTCCCCATTATTTATAACAATACGCGAATGACTATGGGAATATATGCGGATAGTTTGCGAATCTCTTTTTTATTCGCATACAATTGCCATGTATTTGCACATATAGTAGTGTGATCTCACTATGTACGAACCAAAAAATTACGAGCATCTTCTTGGCGCGCCGGGGTTTAGCGAGCAGTCGTTGAAGAATCATTTTACACTGTATCAGGGCTATGTAAAAAACGTGAATACGCTTGTTCAGGAGCGAGAAGCGCTTATTCGTGATGGAAGGGGAGGGGCTCCGCAATACGCGGAACTTACCCGTCGTTTCGGATGGGAGTTCAATGGCATGCGCCTGCATGAACTGTATTTTGGGAACATGGCGCAGTCGGGAGTAGCGCTCGCGTCGGATTCTTTGCTTGGGAACGAACTAGTGAGAGTGTTTGGTTCATTTGAGAATTGGGAAAAGGACTTTCGGGCGGCAGGTGGCATGCGTGGAATTGGATGGGTTGTGCTTTATTTTGATCCAGAAGCAAAGATGTTTTTTAATGTATGGGTCAATGAGCACGATATGGGCCATTTAGCAACAGCAGTTCCGCTATTGGTTCTTGATGTATTTGAGCACGCCTACATGCTTGATTATGGTATTAAAAAAGCAGAGTATCTTGATGCATTTTTTAAGGTGGTCAATTGGTCGGTCGTTTCTGATCGGTTTATGCAGAAGTAATAAAAGTAATTTTAAAACACTATGGAAGGAGAACCGTCACTACCATTTCAGTCACCCGAAGTGGTCATGCAAGAAAAAATACGAATATTACTAGAGGCGCAGCCGGGAAAATATACCGATCCGGTCACGGGAGAGGTTGATGAGGTAATGCTACGCGCAGACGCGATGGTAGCGGTCCGGCAAGGCATGCGTCCAAAATAAAAAGTACATGCAGTATTCTAGCAGCAGTTGTAATGATAGAACACATTGAGAAAGTACTGGAAGAAATTCGTCCCATGCTTGCCAGACATCTGGGCAATATTGAATTTGTAAAGTTTGAGGATGGTGTAGTGTACGTTCGGCTGCTTGGCACCTGTCATGGCTGTCCGCTTTCACAGCTAACGCTCAAGGCGGGGATTGAAGATATTATGCGGGAAAAAGTCCCTGGGGTGTACAAAGTTGAGGCGGTGTGATAATGTGGCGTAAAGGTGTTGAAAGGAGGTGAGCGTTATGTTTGCATGCGAACGCGCAAGGCATTACAGCCACGGAGAGTTTGGTAAAAGTTTAGATAAGAAGGACTGGTGTGGGCGGTGTGGCTCAAAGACCCACACCCAAAAAGCGGTAGGAACGGATTCCTGTCCGCAATGCGGCGGTCCGCTCGTAGATTTTCATGATTTTCGTAAAGCCGGTTAACGGCTTTTTTCATTGAATCCTGTTATGGTGGTGGGTCTTGACAATATGCTTATATGCGGTATGATTAAGGTAGTTCATGCTTACACATAGCCCGATGGCGTTCGTGGCCGATAGCATTTCAAAGGCGACGGGCTTTTCTGCCGATCTTGCCCGACGGGACAATAGTTCTTGCTCGTGTGAGGATTTTTGCAACCGGTGCGGCAGGCACGATGATTACGGGCTGGGGCGTACCTGTTCCCGATGCGGGTATCCGCTCGATACCTGTCCTGGCGATTAGGCCGGATTTTGTCCGGCTTTTTAATTCTCTTCAGAATGACTGCGACGTTGATTCATTGCGGCGGGAAGCGATCTTATGCATGAATGCGTTTGCAGAAATACAAAGAGGGCCCTCGGCCCTCGTTAATGCTATCTTGTTTGGCTGGTTAGGTATCGAACTTCACGGTGACCTCGCCGGGGATCACGATTTCGAAGGACGCCGCCCCCATGCTTTTCACCTTCTCTTTCTGGGGGCGGGAGCCCGCTGCTCTCGGAGTCGCATATCCTCATAGCTCGCATGGAGCGTGAAGACAGCGATGAGCCCGAAGACGGCGAGCGTTGCCGCCTCTGCCCACATGCTACGGACAAGAGTTGTCCCCACCGGCAGGAGGATGGATATACCAACCAGAGCGCAGGTCAGGCGCATGTCATTTAGCATGGCACCCTTTCGTTTTGGGTGAACATCACAACACGACTCTTTTTTATTATACACCTTTTTAACAAAAAAGTCAATATTTTCCTAGAATTGCTTAAAAACACACGCATTCCCGGGTCATATAGCTTCATGCCGGGCGATTTGACACCTTTTTTAAGGTATGAAATACTTGCTAGGGTACGTTCAGGGTTTGGGTGCTCGCTCGGTGGCGGCAGGGTTGGGAGCACTTTCTTGACATGCCGTTTTGTCCGAGTATAATGGGCAACGAGACGAAGATATACGGGCCCAATACGCCCATCTAAAACTAACGAGTTGTTGCCATGGGTCTATCCGGCGGTTGTCGCGTCTGGTACACTGCATTCGGCAAATGCATCCGCGCAAGTTCCTGCACACAGGGGTTTGCGTGGGTGTTTTGTTTGGTAAATGATTGGCAAACTTTGCTACATGAGCGTGTATCGAAGCTTGCTAACCGATATACATTGATTGACTGACTGCACATTGAAAACCAACAGTACACGAATAGCAATGCTAATATATGCAAATAGTATACGAATGGATTCGCATATCATTTGCAAAAATTCGCATATGTAATCGTGTATAATTAAGGATTTGTATTTTTCCAGTTGTTCCGACATGTCCGAATAGTTGTGAAAGCAATTGTTCAGGACAGTCCTATGTTTCAATCCTTCTGGATTGGAACAGCTCACACCCTCTTACGAGGGCTGGGCAAGACAAAATCCACCGCACTGTTCCGCTGTTCTCGTCTTTTCACAGGCGAATGCGGGATGATAATGCGATGGTGTCCAACTCCAACGTTATAAAAAGCTGGAGTTGGATTTTATTGAGAGTTTGATCCTGGCTCAGGATGAATGCTGGCGGCGTGGATAAGGCATGCAAGTCGAACGAAACTAGTTTGCGATTACATCAAGAATTAGTTTAGTGGCGAACGAGTTAGTATTACCTTGGTACATACCCTCGAGTCGGGAATAACTAGCCGAAAGGTTAGCTAATACCCGATGGTTCTCGTAAGAGTAAAGGAGAAATCCGCTTGAGGAGTGGCCTCGGTCCTATCAGCTAGTTGGCGGGGTAATGGCCCACCAAGGCAACGACGGGTAGGGGACGTGAGAGCGTGACCCCCAACGATGGAACTGAGATACGGTCCATACACCTACGGGTGGCTGCAGTCAAGAACATTCGACAATGGGCGAAAGCCTGATCGAGCGACGCCGCGTGCAGGATGAAGGCCTTCGGGTCGTAAACTGCTTTTAACTGGGAACAAGTCCGGCCCTTTTTGGGTAGATTATTTATTGGCAAAATAAAACAGGGCCTGTAATGGCCCTATGAAATGGTAGCTTTTCTTGAAACAAGAAACACAAGAGCAGACAGAAGACAGGTCGCGCCCACGCCGTAAAATAGGAAAGAGACGGCAGGCGAAACAATGTGCGGGTTGCTCACGAGACCCATGCCGCTTAGAACCGTAAACAGCATTCCTATGGCATAAAAAGACGATACGGGGAGATTTGAGGTGAAATAGTGTTTTAGGGTGGTGGGCATCAAGAACTCCTTTGCCTTGCTTGTTTTTGGGGTCTGTCGGAAATGCTACTATATTTATTTTTATTTGTCAATAGAACCTAAAAAGGGCCGGATTGAGCGTACCAGTAGAATAAGGAGCTACAAACTACGTGCCAGCAGTCGCGGTAATACGTAGGCTCCAAGCATTATCCGGAATTATTGGGCGTAAAGGGTCTCCAGGTGGTTTTGTTAGTCCGGAGTTAAATTTCACTGCTTAACGGTGAAGCTGCTTTGGATACGGCAAAACTCGAGGCAGGAAGAGGTAACGAGAACTCACGGTGTAGGGGTGAAATCCGTTGATATCGTGGGGAATACCAAAGGCGAAGGCAAGTTACTGGTCCTGTCCTGACACTCATGAGACGAAAGCGTGGGGAGCGAATAGGATTGACGTTCGTGCTATAGCGCAAATTTTTTCACTCAGGTTTTGGAAAAATGTTCCGTGCGTGCTGCGTACTGTGGTTAAGGAAAATTTTAACTCGACCCGATCAGAATCGGGGACTCGAATAGAAAATTTTCTTTACAGTACTTGCACACACGTCCATTTTTCATCCAAAACCCTCGAATGAAAAAATTTGCACTATAGTACTCACTAGAGGGTTTAAAGAAAAGAAATCCTCGTGAACCGTATAGGGTACGGTGAACACTAGTCCTCTCCTGAGCGTTTCGGTGAAAACCGAAACTGCCGAAGGAGAAAAACTTGGCTATATCGGGGAAACTCCGACTCACAAGTAAAGGATATATCCTGAGCTTGTCGAAGGACAATCCCGAGGGAAGTTATGTTGAAATTAATTAAATCTTAATCAAATTACTATGGAAACAGAAAGAGCACCGTCCGGAGAAGCGCTCTGAGTAAACATAACCCCGTAGAGACTACACGCCGAGACCGCTATCAAGCGGTAAGATATAGTCCGAACTGCATAGTAATATGTAGAGCACAGCAGAAATGCCTGTGCCGGCAACTATTAGCTATACGCCATAAGCTATAAGCTAATTTGTTATCCGCAACAAAATTGTAGATACCCTAGTAGTCCACGCCCTAAACGTTGCACACTCGTCATTGGAAGTATCGACCCTTTCAGTGGCCAAGCTAACGCATTAAGTGTGCCGCCTGGGAAGTACGGTCGCAAGACTAAAACTCAAAGGAATAGACGGGAGTTCGCACAAGCGGTGGTGCATGTGGTTCAATTCGACGACAACCGAGGAACCTCACCAGGGTTTGAAATGCTGGACAAAGTCGGGGGAAACCCCGATGTACCCACAAGGATGCCAGCACAGGTGCTGCACGGTCCTCGTCAGTTCGTGGTGTGAATTGTTCTCTTAAGTGAGGTAACGAACGCAACCCTCATCCTATGTTATAAGTGTCATGGGAAACTGCCTCCGTTTAGGGGGAGGAAGGTGGGGATGACGCGAGATCAGCGTGGCCCTCTGATACCCTGGGCTACACACGTGCAACAATGGCGCCGACAATGTGTCGCGAAACCGCAAGGTGGAGCCAATCACACCAAACGGCGCCCCAGTTCAGATTGGGGTCTGCAACTCGACCCCATGAAGAAGGAATCGCTAGTAAACGCGGATCAGCTACGCCGCGTTGAATACGTTCTCGAACTTTGTACTCACCGCCCGTCACGTCAAGAGAGCCGGGAGTAGCCGAAATCTGCTTTATGCGGCCTAAGCTAAGCTCGGTGATAGGGACGAAGTCGTAACAAGGCATGGCTAGCGGAAGCTGGTCATGGATCATTTCTTTTTAGGAACTATTTGGACAGAACGCCCAAAATGTGTTCTGACTGATGAGCGCCGATTGATCAGCTGTCATGGTTGACATCTGCCTCGGCAGATGTTCGGAGTAGTCGCTCCTAAGAGTCGAGATTGAAGAGGCGAATTCGCTCTTCAATCATTAACAAGTGTCTGGTCTCGGCCCGGAAACAGGGCGTCATCGCTTGTCTTTTCAATCGGTGGCGCAAACACTTACACCGAGACAAGTGCCGGTGAGAGTCCGGCGCGGTCGATAGGACGCCCTCACGGGCGTAGTCGGAACAACTGGAAGAATACAAGAAGACGCCTTCACGAATATGTGGGGGCGTCTTTTGTATGTTCAGTATTTCACCATTAGAAGAGGGTCTTGTCAAAAGTTCTGAAAAGACATTGTTTAGGGGATGGCGTACGGCTGGCCGGGCGGGATGTGGAGGGAGTAAGTGATGGAGGGGTTGGTGCTGAGGCTCTTCGAAGAGAAGAAGTATGAGCACGGGTTTCCACCGCGCGAGAATGCGTTAGCGGTGAAGTCGGAGTTCGCTACAAGAGGTCTGTCGCATAGCAGCATGGTTGTGCAGCAGCTCGTGGGAGTATACCTGAAGGTAGCGGAGTCTGTACTCGAGGAGTTCACCGAGGCGGTTGTTGACAATCGGGATGCGCTAGGAATCGGCAGCGACGAAGAGCTTCGGGCCCTCGTCAACGATGGCCATCGGACGATGTTCGGGGAGGCAGGGGCAGCTGTTCTCGCCGAGCTCGGGGGCCTCGCGGGTGAGTATCGACAACTTGCGATGGAGACGGTCGACAATCGGCGTGGCCCGGTTTGGGCGCACCTTGAACGCAAGATCGACCTCACAAAGTTACGGCGGATAGCGCCGCTGATCAACGACAAGGAACGTGAGCAGAAGTTCGGAATCCTTCTAAGCCCGACGCAGGCTGGGCGCGACTTCGAGGTATGGGTGAAGGAGGCGCAGGCGGCTGGGAATCCGATCGCTCTTCTGTTCGTGGACTTGGATGAGTTCAAGGCATTGAATGCGAGACTGACGGAAACGAAGGTCGACCAGACGATTCTTCCGGAAGTTCAGAGACTTTTGCTCAGGCTGGTTCAGGGTCGCGGCGAAGCTTATCGGCAAGGCGGCGAAGAGTTTGTGATGATCTTGCGAAATTTGGACATTGACGAGGCTCGCAGGTTTGGCGAGAAGGTACGAGCGGCGTTCGAAGGGGAGCTTCTTGAGGCTGGGGGAACAAGAGAACGCGTGACCGTGTCTATCGGTGTGGCCGTATGGCCCGAACACGGCGCGAGCTATGAGGCGGTACTGGCGGCGGCGAACCGGGCGGAGGCTGAAGCCAAGAAGACGCGGAATAGTGTGAAGGTCGCGGCGGCTCAGTAGCTAGGCCAGGGCATCGCGAGAGGATCCTGGAAGAGAGTGCTGTTGGATTGCCGCGAGGATGAGGGGCTAAGCTAAACAGAATCTGCGCGTAAAGCGGAGGCCACGATGGCGGGGCCAGGCACAGGACCGACCGGTGTCGCAGCTGGAGTGGCAAACGAGAAAGCTCGCCTTGGGGCGGTGATCGTAGCCCAAGTCGTGGTTGCAGTAACGGTTCTCTGTAACTACTTCATTCTGTATGGTCTTGAAGGTAACCGCATCCTACTCGGAATTGTAATAGGGGTCATATTAAGTATCATTGTGGGCCTTCTGTACACGGACCTTCTCTACGACGCGTCCGCCTATGTTGGCTCGGGGATCAGCAAACCACACTGGTCGGTGGACAGCTTGATCCGGATCTTCTCGACAACGGATGTCATAGGTCTTTTCTTGCTGGTGAAGTGGAGCATTGCGTCGGATGTGTACTTCCCGATTTTTCTGACGCTGCTTACGATAGCGATCATTCTGAGAGCGCCTGCTTGGTGGACTCGTGGGCTGATTGTTGCTGTGGGTATCGCGTACGGCGCGGCGTTGTATTTTCCCAGGACACCGTTGGCGAGTAGGGGCCCAGCTAATGGAGAAGGCGCCCACGCGCTGACTCTTCTGCTCTGCCTGGGGGTTATATTCGTCGAGCACGTGATAGTGCGCCGGCATCAAGAAAAAGTAACCGTTCAGGCTTTTCAGACTGTAGCGGGTCGGAGTGCGCGCGGCCGTCGGGCTTGCGGCAGGAGTGACGGGGGTGGCAACTTGTGCAGGGCAGCTACGGCGGCGGCGGTCACGTAGTCAACCACATTGCGCCCTTGTTGCCGGAACGTCGTCGCGACCGTGAGCATCCGTTCGGCAAACCGACTGCCGGCGGCGCTGTGCGTGCCAAAGCTGCCCCGGCGCCAGAGCACGGCGGGCCGCAGCGCGCGCTCCGCCGCGTTGTTGGTCGGCTCGACCCCGGGGACGTCGATGAAGGTCCAGAGCGCTGTCCTGAGTTTGACGAGGTCGCGACACGTCGCCGCGGTCTTGCGGTCCGTGGTCTGGGCCCCGCGCCGCAGCCGGCGCTCGACGCGGCGCCGCAGTGGCCGCATCGCGTGCCAAAAGCGCGGGCGCGCCAGGGTGCCATCCCGCACGCGGTGCCAGCCCGCGAACATCGTCGCCGTGTCCGTGAGCAGGGCGCGCCCCAGGCGCGCCGCCGCCCCGCCCCGTTCGGTGAAGGCTGTCCACTCCCGCCGCAGGTGCGCCCAGCACAGTTGCCGGTGCTCGATCGGCCAGGCCGTGTACGCGCTCCAGCGGTCGGAGACCACGAGGGCCTCGCTGCTGCCCAGCAGGCACCGCGCCGCCGCCGTGCTGCGCCGCGCGTGGATCAGGAACACCGTCGCCCAGGCGCTGCCCATCACCCACAGCCACGCCCGCTGGCGCCCCTGGCGCCACCCCGTCTCGTCGACGTGGATGACTTCTTGCTGCTGCACGTACCCGTGGGCCTCGGCGACCGGCGCGGCCACCGCCGCACTCACCGCCTGCTCGCATGCGCTCACCGAGCCCAGGGCCAGGTCCACACCGAACAGGTCGGCCATCACCCCCACCGTCGTCCGCCGGCTGAGGTGGTACACCCCGGTGCACACGGCCACCGTCGCCGCCAGCCGGGGGCCGAAGGCCCCGCGCGGCACGCCCGCCGGCAGCGTGGCGGCCGTCGCCGTCCCGCATCGGGCACAGGCCAAGGTGTGCAACTGATACTCCGTGACGTGGGGCCGGACGGGCGGTACCTCCGTCACTTGATGCCGCCGGGGCGTGGGGTCCACCCCGCGCAAGGGGGCCGCACACCGCGGGCACCGTGGGGGCTTGACCGGCACGATCAGGTCGACGGCGGCCTCGGGCAGCAGCAGCCGCTGCTGCCCTTCGTGCCCAGGTTGCCCGCCCGGCCGGCGCCCCGACGGCGGGCGCGGGGGGAACCGACGCCCGGCGGGCGCATCCGACGAGGGCGGCCGCGAGGAGTTCTGCGAGCTCTGCCGCAGGCGCTCTTCCAACTCGGCCATCCGGGCCAGCAATTGCTGGATGATGTCCAGCGCCTCCTCCAACGTCCGGGGCCGCAGGTTGGTCGGCAGTGGAGTCACACCACTACCTGTATGCTAGCCGCTCCCGAATCCTACTATATTTTCGACGGTCGAGCCGTGACGGTCACCCGCCGCTACAGTCGGAAACGCCTGAACGGTTACAATAAAAATAGCCCCATCTGAGGTTTAAGGATGAGGCATCAATGGTGTGGCCAGATCTCGTACAATGCGATGGCCAGAAGGAGAAGGACAGCGATCATTGCGATGATGGCAAGACCCATGGTGAATAGGGAAGGGAGGGGAAGGAACTACAGTAATCGTATCATAATTACGGCTCCGTGTGTATAGATGTGGGAACACGGTGATCCGAGAGAGGGGCAGTATGGGGCAGGCTTTTCAGAACTGGTGCTGAGGCAAAGAGGTACGTGCCATGGCTGGACTGCATTGCTGGACATGTTGGAACCCGACCACGGACAACCGCTATACCTGCCATGATTGCGAGAGCCTGGAGGAGCTTCGAGGTATCGGGGACGCGGTCAACGATGCCGCAGTTCGCGTGGGCACAGCGGTCGCTGCTGGT
>Ga0155245_167_pt1 | contig 20545 bp, 21 predicted proteins | sample RifCSPhighO2_02_FD_106213 | JGI IMG/M metagenome (GOLD analysis project Ga0155245, IMG submission 106213) | Candidatus Sungbacteria bacterium RIFCSPHIGHO2_02_FULL_51_29 | reverse complement strand
TTGTTTTAAAAAGAAAACGACCGCGTGGTCGTTTTTGGTTTCTCCTTGTTACGTAGTGTGTTCACAGGGAAGTTCCTTGCGGTCGGGCTCTATCCTGATGATAACAGAGATGAGTTGTGGATAGCGCTCTCGCAGGCGCGCCTCTATGTGTCGCGATACCTCTTGGTGCGCCCGTTCCACGGTGATGTCGGGGTCAACGCCGACATGAAGATCCATAAAGACGGCATCTTCGCGGCCGCGGGATCGCGCCGCATGACAGAATCTAACGCCCGCTATCGATGAGGCGACGCGTTCTATGTCCTGCTTCGGGATGCGCGTAGAGTCGCATAGGATTTCAGCAGCTTCTTTCACGTTTGAATAAAAAAGCTTCAGAATGAAAAAAACAATAACGACCGATACGAGAGGATCTACGAACGCATACCCGATTTTGAGAAGAACAAGTCCGACAAGGACCGTCATGGATACGAACACATCGGAAAGCGTGTGGTTGGCGTCAACTTTTAAGAATTCGCTTGCGAGCTCCTTGCCGCGCTTTCGCTCGTACCAATAGACAAAGAGATTTATTACAACCGTGATAAGCACCACCGCGAACGGCAGAAGGCCTATTGTCGGGACGACGGGGGCAAACGCGCGGCGCCACGCCGCTTCAAGAATCTCAATGGCCGCCACAAGGAGCATGGCGCTTACCACTATGGTTGCTACCGTCTCAAATTTTGAATATCCATACGGGTATTTATCGTCGGCGGGCCGATCGCCCAGGCGGATGCCGACGATGCCGATAATATTTGAGACAGAATCGCCAAGCGAGTGAATGCCGTCCGCTACCAGATTAAGAAGTCCGGTGAGGGCTCCGACGGCGACCTTTGCAAGAGCTACCGCGAGGTTGAGGAAAAAGACGAATTGCAAGACGCCAACCTTTTGCTGGTTGTTCGTTGCCATGTTTTCATGCCAAAGAGCAAGTTTGCCTAGTATAGAGAAGACGACGCGCTTCTGCAATGCGGCGATATTTTTGAATGGACGTGTATGAGGGCGCGGTTGACGGTTGTTGCCGGATGCCATACGGTATGGCAAGCACCTCTTCGCGCCGGGAAGACACAGTGACGGTCCTCGCAATCACGATTGCGATAGCGCTTGTTCTCTACTCCATCATTCTGCACGAGATATCACACGGGTTCATCGCGGAACGCCTCGGAGACCCGACTGCGCGGAACGCCGGGCGTCTGACGCTTAATCCATTGAAGCATCTTGACCCTATCGGTTCGGTGATACTACCCCTTGTGACGTTTTTTGCTTTCGGGTTTATCATCGGGTGGGCGCTACCCGTTCCGGTAGACCCGAGAAGATTTGCTCCGCGCTGGCAGAGATTCGGTTTTGCGCTTGTCGGCCTCGCGGGTCCCGCCATCAACATGGTGATCGCGGTCTTGTGTGGAACAGCGTTTCGTTTTCTTGGGGATCAGCATGGGGCTCTCGGTACACTGTTGATCGTCATCGTCTATCTCAACGTATTACTTGCGATTTTCAATCTCATGCCGCTACCGCCCTTTGATGGGTCGCGCATCCTTGCTCCCTTTATGCCTCGCGCGATCGGGAGACGGATGGACGAGGCGGGCATGGGTACCGCGCTCATAAGTTTAGCCGTTGTGTTGTTACTTCTGCTTCCCATTCTTCGGCACGTAACTATGTTCGTGGCATCTTTTATTGTCGGAACGGATGTCGCGGCAATCTTAGGGCGTTAAGTAAAAGCTGCCTATATTGATGGGCAGTTTTTTATTATGTGGCGCCCGTGCATGGTCGGGCGCGCGCCTTTCTGCTACCATAATGAAGATGAGAATACGAACAACAAGCAGAGAAGCAACAAAGAAGCTGGGGCGACTTGTCGCCTCCCGCATTCTGAAGATGCGGCGACGCCCGGTGGCCCGGAAGGGCGCCGTGGTGTTAGCGCTTCGTGGCGATCTGGGTGGCGGCAAAACGACGTTTGTTCAGGGTTTGGCGCGCGGACTTGGCATACGAATCGCGCCGCGAAGTCCCACATTCATACTTATGCAGATATTTTCTTTTGGTCGCCGCGAAAAGTCCGAGCGCCGCATGGTGCATATTGACGCGTACCGATTTCGGCGGGCGGAAGACGCGCGGCCCCTCGGTCTTCGGGAGATCTTCAAAGACCCCAATGCCGTTGTTGTCATAGAGTGGGCCGAGAAGATCAGGAAATTTTTGCCCAAAAAAACAATCTGGATCCGCTTCTCTCATCGCGCAAAGCAGGTGCGCGACATTACGGTGCCCGCAACACTTCACATGCCGCGCGCGGGACGCGCATAAACACCTTTTTCCACGCTCTTCATGAAATACGTTATCATTGATTCAAACGCCATCATCCACCGTACGTTTCACGCGATACCAGTATTAACGTCGCCCGACGGCGCGCCGGTAAACGCCGTGTACGGATTTTGTTCCATTCTGCTTCGCATGATGAAAGAGCTGAAGCCGGACGCGGTGGTGGCCGCCTTTGATCTTGCGGGACCAACATTTCGCCACGTTGCTTTTGAGCGGTATAAAGCCCATCGGCCGAAAGCGCCCGATGAATTGTACAGCCAGTTCTCAAAGGTGAAGGAGGTGCTGGGGGCCTTCGGCGTTCCCATCTACACCGCCGAAGGGTACGAAGCGGATGATGTTATTGCGACTCTTGCGGAAAAAATTAAAAAAGACGATCCGCGCGCCGCTATCATTATCGTGACCGGCGACCTTGATGCTTTACAGCTGGTAGACGATCGCGTCTCCGTATGGACGATGAAAAAAGGAGTAAGCGATACGGTGCTCTATGACCACGATGCGGTCGTCGGGCGCTACGGATTGGAACCAGCGCAACTTGCCGATCTCCGGGGATTTCGCGGGGACGCCTCCGACAACATTCCGGGTGTTCGGGGTATTGGCGAAAAAGGAGCGATAGATCTTCTGAAAAAATTCGGTTCGGTTGAGCGCGCATATGAGTTGCTGGAAGCGGGGAAACTTGATGCGACAGAGGCTGTCAAAAAAAAGCTTCGTGAAGGGAAGAAAGACGCGTTCATGTCAAAAGAATTGGGGCTTGCGCGCCGCGACGTTCCTATTCCGGTGACGGTCGCAGAGCTCCGGCGGGAGGGCGATACGACCCCCGAGGCGGTCATTCCCCTTTTTGAGTCACTCGGGTTTTTCAGTTTGGTAAAGCGGGTTCAGGAGCTAAATGGCGGTAAAGCCCCGCAACAACTTTCTTTGGTTCCAGACGCGGAAGCGGCGGTAAAAAAAATAAAGAATGCGCAGGAACTTGCCGGTATAGTGAAACGAGGGCCGTTGGCGTTTGTACAGAAAGACGCGCGTGTCATTATTATTGCTACGGCTGACGGTGCGCTGCATCTGGCAGATGCGACGCTGTTTAAAAAATTATCCAAAAAAGACCTAGCCGTTTTCAACGCGTGCGAAAAGATCGTCTATGACGCAAAGTCCTTCATGCATGCGTTCGCGGAGCGCGGGATCGGTAGCGGGGGTGCCTACGCCGATCTTATGCTTATGTCGTACTGCACGGGCGCAAGCGCCGCAAAGTCCCCTGCCGCACTCATTCAACAAGAGCTTCGGCGCATGGCGCCTGCGGACCCGGAGGGACAAGCGCCGAGTTTTTTTGAACTGAAGGCGGTTCTGGAAAAAAAGATGCAGGATAGCGCGACTGAAAAAGTATTTTCCGACATAGAGCGCCCGCTTACCGAGGTTCTGGCTCGCATGGAGGAGCGCGGCATAGCGGTAGACACAGCGTACCTTTCAACGCTTCGCGAGGCCGCAAAAAAAGAACTCGCGACGCTGGAGGCCCGCATTCACGAGCGCGCGGGGAGATCATTCAACATAAATTCCACGCAACAACTTGCGGAAATTCTTTTTTCTGAACTCCGTATTGCCGAAGGCACAGCGATAAAAAAGACAGGGAAAGGAAATATATCAACCGACAATGATCAACTTCTTCGGATTAAAGAGGCACACCCCATCGTGCCCGACATTTTGGAATACCGCGAACTTGCAAAGCTGGTCTCAACCTATATTGACGCGCTTCCCAAACTCGTTGGGACCGACGGAAGAATCCATACAACATTCAACCAGGCGGGAACGGCCACCGGACGGCTTTCAAGCCAGGATCCGAACATGCAGAACATTCCCATTAAGACCGAGCGCGGGCGGCAGATCAGAAGGGCGTTTGTTGCCGCTCCCGGCCGCTCATTCGTGGCGTTTGATTATTCCCAGCTTGAACTTCGGGTGGCGGCCGATATGGCGCAGGATACAAAAATGATACAGGCGTTCGCCCGCGACCTTGATATTCACGCGCTCACCGCGGCTGAAATGAATAACGTTCCGCTGGAGCGCGTAACGCCGGAAATGCGCGGGCGGGCAAAGACCCTTAATTTCGGGATTCTGTACGGCATGGGAGTGAGATCGTTCGCGGAAAGCGCGCACATTGACATGAAGGAGGCAAAAAAGTTTTTTGAGGAGTACTTCAGCGATTTTTCCGGTATCGCGGCGTACATCAGCGGGACAAAGGAGTTCGCGAAAGCGAATGGGTATGTCGTCACGGCTTTCGGCCGCAGGCGCTATCTTCCCGCGATCGTATCCGGGGGATTTCGCGAACAGCGGGAGGCCGAGCGCATGGCCATTAATTTTCCTATTCAGGGCACCGCGACGGGAGATGTTATCAAGCTTGCCATGATCGGCGTTGATCGATGGATCCGCGACGGCCGCGAAGGAAAAATTGCGCTGTTGTTACAGATACACGACGAACTTTTTTTTGAGACAGACGACGATTTTGTGGCGACCGCCTTGCGGGAGATTCCGCCCATTATGGAGCGCGTCTGGAAGGGCGCGGTGCGACTCAAGGTCGTCGGGAAGGCGGGAAAGACATGGGGAGAGATGCGATAGCCGCTCGCTTTTACAACAATATTTTTTCTGTGGTATAGTGGGGGCGGCATAACACATGAACATATGGAGATACAAAAGACATCACTTCTTATCGTAGAGGACGATAAATTTTTACGGACCTTGTTGGTGGGGCGCCTGAAAGAAGAAGGGTATGCGGTCACCGAGGCAGAAGACGGGCAGACCGCGCTGAAGATTCTTGGGGCGCTTGAGCCGCACCTGGTGGTGCTTGATCTTCTCATGCCAGACATTGACGGGTTTGAGGTCCTGCGCCGCATGAAGGAGCGCCCGGCTCTTGCCAAGACCCCGACGATCGTTCTTTCAAACATGGGAAGCGCGGAAGATATCAGCAAAGCGAAGGCCATGGGTGTTGCCGACTATCTCGTGAAAGCGAATTACACGCTAGACGATATTCTCGCAAAGATCAAGGAGGTTCTCAAAGCGACATATTTCTAAAGGTGCCGGCGGGCGCATACAGAGATGCGTGCTCGGGCGCGCGCTCCTGGTGCGGGCGCTTTTTGCCGGAGGTGTTCCAGCGGCACACGAGCATGATATTTTTTCTCTACGGGCCGAACACATACGCAAGCCGGAAAAAACTGCGGGAACTTGTTGAAGGGTTCCGGGTCAAAAGCGGCTCGTCGTTTTCTATTGAACGGTTTGATGCCGAAGAGCGGCAGGTTGCCGAAGCACGGGCCGCTATCGGTTCTTCATCGCTGTTTCAGGAGAAAAAACTTGTTGTGGTGGAGCGGGTGTTATCCGCCGGGACGTGGTGGCCGGAGGTTCGCCGATTCCTGAAAGAGTGGGGTCGCACGGCGGATACGAATTTCATTTTTTGGGACGAGGACGTTGGCGAGCGGTATGCCGAGGAGGTGCGCGAGCTTCGGGTAGCATCCGAGAAGGCGCAGGAGTTCACATCTCCCACGCCCGCCGATGTTATGCGCTTTATCGCAGAGCACCCGACGGCCCGTCGGCAAAAACTTTCTCCATCCTATCAGACGGCGCTCATACAGAGGTTTGGGCCGGATCTGTGGGGGATCAATAACGAACTTGAAAAAGCGGCGTGCGCGACACACCCCGAAGCGCCCATTGGACTTTCCCGCCAGGAGCGCCCGTATGTATTTCTTGATGCATTGGTTGAGGGGCGCCCGGATGCTATGGCTCATTTTTTTTCGCTTCGCGAAGCAGGCGTTGACGATTTTTATATCTGGGGGTCGTTGGTGAGCGCCGTTCGCGCGCTTGCGGCGTTCACGGCCGCCGGAGAGACGAAGGGTGCTGCCGCTTCGGTGGAAAAAGGACTTCGTCTGCATGCGTTTGTCGCGCAAAAAGCCCGCCGGCAGGCGAAGCGTTTTACCAAAGGATTTCTTCTTGATCTTTACCGAGATCTTTTTGATTGGGATACCCGTCTGAAAACGGGAGGCGCTGCTTTGGAGGACGCGGTGTGGGCGATCGGCGCGCGCATTCGTGAAAGCGGTACCGGTCGGATCGGCGCCATTTGAAACGCGGAACACGAGAGTTGGCAGTGATAGAGGGCGAAAAGGAGAATGTGGGGAATACACAAAAACGGTCCCGCGATCTATCTCATACCAAGAGATGAACTGCGGGACCATTTCATATTGGGAGAGGCGTTACGAGGTCGCCGGCTTCTGTACAAGTTTTGTGAGGCGCGACTTTACACGGGCGGCCGTGTTTTTTTTAATGACGCCGGATTTTGCGGCCTTATCAAGCGCCTGATAGGTTTTGGGAAGAAGTTCTGCCGCCTCCTGTACTTTTTTTTGCGAAAGAAGCTTGCGCACCTGTTTCACGTGTTCCTTGAACGCATCCCGTCTTTTTGTGTTTGCCGCGCGGCGCGTCAATGATTGCCGCAGGGCCTTTTTTGCTGATCGTGTGATTGGCATAAAAATGAAGATGGTTACGTACAAGCCATAGTACTCGCGGCAGTGCGGTTTGTCAATGCGCAGAGATTGGTGTTGACATTTTTGGGCGCACACGTACTATGTGGTAGTACTTTTACACACAACATGAGTATGGCTGGGATCAAGCGCGTCAGCACCAAAGACCTCATCGGAATGAAGGAGAAAGCGGCAATCGCGGCGGTCAAGCGCGTCGGTATGGTTTCGCGGGTGATGTGGCGAGATGGAACGGCCTTTATGGGTACGATGGATTACAGAACCGATAGAGTGAATTTGGGTATCACAAAGGGAAAAGTTACCGGCGCCACCATCGGGTGAACACAAATCCCGCCCTTAAAAGGCGGAATTTATTTTACTCCGCGTGCCTCGCTTCGTGATAGCACAAAGCACTATTTCATGCTCTATACATAAGGCCCGCTTTTTAAGGGTGGGATTTCTTGTATCTCTCACATGCTTCAGACGGATCAGCCGTCCCGATATTTTTTGATCCGGTCGCGGATTCGGGCCGCAAGTTCAAAGTTCATCTCTCGCGCCGCTTTTTTCATCTCGCGCTCAAGCTCTTTTATCACCTCTTTTTTGGGACCCACGAGTGCGGGAGACGTAGACGCGTCTTTATCGTCATTATTCTCATCGCCAAAGATGTGTCGTATCTCTTTCGTGATGTGCGTCGGGGTGATGCCATGCGCCGTATTATATGCCTCCTGAATGTGCCGCCTTCGCTCCGTTTCTTTGATGGCGCGGGCCATAGAATCGGTCATGGTGTCGGCATACATAATGACTTCCCCATCGGCGTTTCGCGCCGCACGCCCCATGATCTGCAAAAGCGTTCGTTCGTTTCGCAGGAAACCCTCTTTGTCGGCGTCTAGAATGGCGATGAATGCAACTTCCGGCAGATCAAGCCCTTCCCGCAACAGGTTGATGCCGACGAGGGCGTCGTATTTCCCGAGCCGAAGATCGCGAAGTATTTCGGGACGGTCAAGCGTTTTTATCTCCGAGTGAAGGTATGTCGTGTTGACGCCCGCCTCCTGAAGATACTCGGCGATGTCTTCGGCAAGGCGCTTAGTGAGCGCCAGCACCAACGAGCGCTGTCCGCACGCGGCGCGCTTTCGTATTTCTTTAATCACATCTTTAACCTGCCCCCCTGTTTTTTTTACGATGACCTTCGGATCAAGAAGCCCCGTCGGACGAATGAGTTGTTCGGCAACACTTCCTTTGGATTGCTGTAACTCGTAGATGCTCGGGGTCGCGGATACATACACGACCGGACCTATCTTTTCGTTGAACTCGGCAAATTTCAGCGGGCGGTTATCAATGGCGGACGGCAGGCGGAACCCGTAATCAACGAGGACCTGCTTTCGCGCATAGTCCCCCGCGTACATTCCCCGAAGTTGCGGGACGGTCACGTGTGACTCATCAATAAAAGTAAGAAAGTTTTCTCCGAAACGGTAGCGGTAGTAATCAATAAGCGATGACGGCGGCGAGCCGGCACTGCGGAACGAGAGATGCCGCGAATAATTTTCAATGCCGTTGCAGTATCCCGTTTCTTTCAGCATCTCCATGTCAAAGCGCGTGCGCTCCTCCAGGCGCTGGGCCGCAAGCAGTTTTCCGGCGGCCTTGAGCGCGCCGAGCCGCTCTTTCAACTCCTCGTTGATGTTTCGCATCGCAAGATCCAGTTGTTCTTTCGGCGTGACGAAGTGTTTTGCTGGAAAAATTTTGAACTCGGCAAGCGGCCGCGCGGATGCGCCGAGGGCGATGCTTTTTTGGGAGATGCGTTCAACCGCGGAACTGCCGAATTCAATCGTGACGATGTTCCCGCCGGATGGCGCGTGTATCTCTACCGTATCTCCCCGCATACGAAACTCTCCTTGCCGCGGGTCAAAGTCATTTCTCTTGTATTGGAGAAGCACGAGAAAGCGGGATGTCTGTCGCGGCGAGATCTTCTGTCCTACTTTGATGTCGGTTGAGATTTTTTCATATTCAAGCGGATCTCCTATGCCGTATATGCAGGAAACGGACGCAACAATAAGCACATCGTTTCGTACGAGAAGATCGGCGGTGGACGCGTGGCGCAATCCGTCTATTAGTTCATTTATCTTCGCGTCTTTTTCAATATAGGTGTCGGTTTGCGGGAGATACGCCTCCGGTTGATAGTAGTCATAATAGGAAACAAAATAATGGACGGCATTGTGCGGGAAAAATTCTTTGAACTCTTCATACAGCTGGGCCGCAAGCGTTTTATTCGGCGAAATAATAAGAGCGGGTTTCTGCATGCGTTCAATGACGTTTGCCATGGTGAACGTTTTGCCCGAGCCCGTAACGCCGAGAAGCGTTTGCGCCGGCGCTTTTTCGTGAAAACCGGCCATGAGCTTTTCAATGGCCTTCGGCTGGTCACCAGTCGGAGAGAATGGGCTTTTTAATATAAATGTATTCATGTGTATGCGATGAAGGGAATGCTCGGGCCCGACAATCTGCAAGCAGATGGAAGGGTCTCACCAGTCGGAGAGAATGGGCTTTTTAATATAAATGTATTCATGTGTATGCGATGAAGGGATGGTGTGGGACTGCGACAAAACTTGACTATCCACTCATTTTAGTATATTCTATCTCAAAAGGCAATATGCCCAATTATGTGGAGGTAGCACATGCGGAGGGTCGGCGCGGTGGTTCTTGTCCTTTCCTTACTTTTTGCGGCATCTGCGGCGCTTGTGTCAGCAAACGCGACGGCGTGCCCCCCGCTAGACGCTAGCAAGGCCGAGTGGGTTTTGACGTATTGGGGGGAAAAATACGATGGGTCTCTTATCATCAAGCGGTTTTCGTTTGAACCAGATCTTCTCAAGAGGGTGACGGTTGCACATAAGGCGCCGTGTTTCGTAGACACGCGCTCATTCGGGCTTGGGAAGGAGGAGCAACCCCTCATGCGGTTTGAGTCGGATGGGCGTGGCGGGGGCGTGGCAACGCTTTACACCGAACGCGGAGCGCGCGTGACTGGGGCGAACATTGGGGTGGTTTCAGAGTACACGAACGCGCGCCGGGACATGGTCATGACACTTAAGGACAAAAACGGCGTGGTCATTGCCGAGAGGCGTGTGGCAATTCCCAAGGAGAGAGGGCTTGAGATATATGTTGATCCGAAGCAGTAGGGTCGCCGGCGTGTGCCGGCATTTTTCATACACGGGCGGTATGGTAGAATAAGTGCAATGATATCATATATAGAAGGCACCATTGAATTAAAAGCGGAGAAATTTACCGTCATCAGGACGTCGGGCGGAGTTGGCTATAAAGTGTTTTCACCGGATGACGTACTATCAAAACTTCCCGAGAAGGGCAGTACCGCTCGTTTGTGGACGCATTTGTATGTGCGCGAGGATGCCCTTGATCTCTATGGGTTTTTGCACTTTGCCGAGCTTGAGCTTTTTGAGATGCTTATTTCGGTCTCGGGTATCGGTCCAAAAGGGGCCCTCGGTGTATTGGGCATTGCCCCATGTGACACGATAAAAAAGGCCATCGCCTCGGGAGACACCTCCTATCTTACCCGGGTGTCGGGTATCGGACGGAAGACCGCGGAAAAAATCGTGCTTGAACTTCGCGAGAAAATGGCCGGCAAGGGGGTTTCCGGAGTGGAGGCGCCGGAGCTTCGCGACGAGGCCGATGCATTAGATGCGCTCATTCAGCTCGGGTACTCACCGCGTGAAGCGCGGGAGGCGCTCGCACGGGTTCCCAAAGAAATACAGGGCGCGGAAAAACGCTTAAAAGAAGTTCTGAAAATGCTCGGGAAAAAGTGATTGGTATGAGGCGGGCGTACTCATTGCGTTGTCTCGCTAACAATATAAAACCGCCGAGAGCGCATGCTCTCGGCGGTTTTATAATTCTCCCGTTACTCACTTATAATTCTTTTTTCGCCACCATGATGACATCTCGCTCAACCCTATCAATAACACGGATGTGAAATCCGATTCTTCGTAACACAGAATATGTTTTCTGCTCATCCATGCGGTACCTACTTGAGAAATCATTTCTTTCATGAGACATAATTTCCCGCATCCCGAGTTTGGATAAATACCGATATCGCGCAAGTTGCAGGTCAAGTAGCTTTTTCTTATCTCTTTCTGGATATACCTTATCCATCATAATAAACAAGCCGCCCGTCCGTAACTTCCGGTATATCATGCGGAAGAGTTTAACTTTGTCCTCCCACGTGAAGTTGTGAATTGTCCAGGAAGAAAGGATGAAATCGTATGGCTTTGATCTTTCAAGATACGACAACCCGTCTTCCGCGATGAACGTAACCCGCTTTTTATATCGCGCCAACCTCTGTTTCGCGATTCGAACCATTTCCGGGGATTCATCCAGAAGTTCCATGTTCGCAGACGTATAGGCGAGAACGGGCTCTGCAGAATCACCTTCACCACAGCCAATCTCAAGCACGCGATCCGCCGTGCGAAATAATTTCTTGAATTCCAACGCCATAATTGTCCGAAGTGTCGGACTTGCCGGAGAAATTTCCAAGATTTTCCGATTCTCTTCACGTAATTTTTTGCCGTATCTGTTTTTCATATTTTTCTGATTAAGTATGTTGCCCATCTCTGAACCCGCGAGACCAATTCTCACGGACTCGGAATGAGGCGGGAGGACGAATGATGACTTCTCATTCATTCCTCCCGCGGTTGATGCTAGCTGCTGTAGTATGCCGTCGGCCGCACCAGACGATCGGATCCGCCCCAAGCGGAATCCAGCCGACGGAAACTGACGTACCACTCCTTTTCGAAGACACCGCGACCGGCCCTGACGAGTATCAACATCATGAGATTCCCGTCGAAATCCTTCCTCACGCAACCCGGGAAAACGAGGCAGTGCTCATTGAACTCGCGCGGCAGGAGATACGTGTTATCCAACAGATACCACATATCATTCACGCCGAGATTCGCATTGAGCTCACGGGCTCTGCGCCGCAACTCCTCACCAACGATCTTGTCCTCATTGGACTTCAGAAAAGGAACGAGCTCGAGTTTAGAAGCGTGAAAGACCGTTAATTCTACGTCTTCAACCGTATGCCAGTTCTGCCAATTCATGGTTTCTTCCCCTTTCTACTTGGTTAAAGCGCATTCCAATAATTCAACCGTGCCTTAATTGTACTATATATTTTATATATTGTCAACAATATACTAGTCAAAACTGCTTAAAATGCTATATTTAATGGTATAATAATCTGTTGACAGTATATCAACAAATAGGATAGAATGGCACCATGCTTGAAGCACAATTTCAAAAAATCGGCTTGAATGATAATGAGCGTGAGGTGTACCTTGCTATATTACGGGCGGGGAAGATCACGCATGAGCGTGTTTCGCGCGCGACGGGAGTGAATAGAACGACGGTATACAGTATCGCCGAAAAGCTAAAAAAGCTCGGTCTTATTTCCGAGGATCTTGGCGCCAAGGTGAGCTATCTCTCCTCCGAGGGGGCCGAGGCGCTTTCGCGCATGTTTGAGAAGGAGGAGGGGCGGCTTCACGAGCAGAAGAAAACGGCGGAGGAGATAGCTCGCGAACTTCAACACATGACGAAAGGAGAGAACTATTCAGTTCCAAAAATTAAATTCGTAGAGGAGGATGACCTAAATGGTTACCTGTATAAACGGTACGGCGCCTGGGTCCAAAGCGGCGCCAATTATGATAGCACCTGGTGGGGGTTTGAAGATCACTCGTTTACAGAAAAGTATGGGACCTTTATTGATTGGTGCTGGAAGCAAGAGCCGGGGAATCTTCAGGTCCGTTTTTTTACGAACCAAGCAGATGTTGAAAAGGAAATGAGCAAGAAATATCGCAACCGATTTATCAAGCCGCTTGCGGAAGAGAATAGTTTTGATTCGTGTTTTTGGGTGTGCGGCGACTATATTATTATGGTGCGCTCACGCGAACGACCGCATTATCTGGTGGAAATTTATGACACGGTCCTTGCCAGGAATCAGCGTCAGCTTTTTAAGAGTTTGTGGGACGCATCAAAGTAGCGTGCGGTGAAAAAAGAAAAAGCCCTTTGGGCTTTTGTGTTACTTTATGACAATGCGCAGGCGGTCTGTTTTGAGCATGTGTTCAATGTCGTAGGTATAGAGGCGCTTCTTTCTCTTCTTCAGAGAGTGTTTCATGGCATTTGATGCCCGCGCTGCGGCGAATTCCACGACCGCCCACATACTTCTTTGGAGCGTGAGTGGTTGGTCGGAAGCGTGCCCCGCTTGTCCCCTGATCCATTGTTCCGCCTCCTTGCGGCCTGACTCGTGCCAGGTAATCATGCCGACCTTTGGCTTGGGGCCTTTCCGTCCCCTCTGAAGCCACAGCGTGTACTCAGCGCTTCCTGCGCCGACCTCGGTCACGCGCCCATGGTAGAACGTGTTTTTCACCTTAATAAGTACCAGGTCACCCGGTAACAGTTTGAATTGGGAAATACGAATCTGCTGATCGGTCGGAACTTCGCTCTTATGCCGCATGGTTTTCTGGTACTTTCAATTTTCTATGATAAACTTACTGTATAATGTATTGCTTGGCAAGGAGAGCCGCCACCCGGGAGCGCAGCCCCAATAATCATACACAAGCACACTATGGAGCATTCGTTTCTACAATCACACGAGTGGGAGCGCCTGCAAGAGGCCCTTGGGCGCAAGGCATGGCGCGTTGGCCGACACCTTGTCATTCGGCACGACCTTTCCCGGGGTTTTAATTATTTATACGCGCCGCACCTTATCGGTGCTGATGGCGGGTTTTGGGACGGAGTTCGCATGATCGCCCGTGACGAGCGGTCATTGTTCTTGAAGGTGGAGCCAAAGGGACCCATAGATGAACTGGTGGCGGGTGTCGCCGGATGGCGGTCCTCTCACTCGCTCCAGCCGCAAAAGACCGTTATTATTGATCTCACAAAATCCGAGGAGGGCCTGCTTTCGGCAATGCATCAGAAGATGCGCTACAACATTCGTCTTGCCGAACGCCATGGCGTAAGCGTGGTTAGGGGTAATCCGGAAAACGCGAAATATCTTGCGAATACCTTTTGGGACCTTTTGATGGAAACATCCGAACGCGATGTGTTCCATCTGCACCCGAAACCATACTACGAAAAATTGCTTACCGTCGGCGGGGACGCATCTCTCAACAAAATTTATTGTGCCGAATACCGGGGTACGGTGCTTGCCGCGGCTCTCGTGAATTTTTATGAAAAAACGGCGACGTACCTCCACGGCGCCTCAACGATCATTCACAAAGAGGTCATGGCGCCGCATTATCTGCACTGGCGCATTATGCAGGATGCCAAAAAAATGGGCATGACGGCATATGATCTCTGGGGCATTGACGAGGAGCGGTGGCCAGGAGTCACGCGATTCAAGATGGGATTCGGCGGCACCGTTGTTGAATATCCCCGCGCCGTGGACATGGTGTTTCGTCCCGGGTGGTATGCGGCTTACACGACCATGAGAAAAATTTTCTAGTTTTTGGTTGCGAGCGCGCGCTAATAGTGATGTTCCACTCGGCCTCAATTTTCTTTGAAGATTGAGCGCTGAAACCTGAACATTACCGTATTGTGGTCTGGTGGCAATCCATAGCGGAACTTGTCTCCCAAGACAAGGAACAAGTAAAAGCGCCGGAAACATTCAAAGAACGCCTTCGCCACGTTCTCATTGTGCATGCGCTTGATTGGTTGTATGGGGTCCTCTTCATTTTTACGCACTTTTACTTTGTGGCGATAGCGTTCCTTTTTTTCTCGGCACGCGGCGGCTATTATTTTCTTACGACCCAGCTTATGGAAGCCCTTTCGGAGCCATATCTCGGAGCGCTCGGTGTGTACGTGCTGTTAAAAGAACTTCGTAAGCGGAAAATTCAGGCAACGAGCAGGCACTACGGAGAAATATTCGTCGCCGCCTGGCAGGTGCTTCTGATTGTTGCTGTCGGGTGTATCGTTCTCCTGTCCCGCTATCACTTTGACGATATTTCGCGCCTCATCATAACGGACGCTCTTGCGGTGCTTTTCATTTACGCCGCAGGAAAGATCCATCGCCCCTAATGGACACGAACGGACCTAAAAAAATACTGCCGCAGTCGGTGTTCCGGAACATACGGCCGGCATATCATTTTATATTGGCGCTTCTCGCGTGCCTTCGTTTTTGGTATCCGTCGCGGCGTCTTACGGTGATAGGGGTCACCGGAACGAATGGCAAGTCCACGGTCGTTGACCTTCTGCACGCGATTCTTGCGGAATCAGGCGCCCCGACCGCGTCTATTTCTTCCCTTCGGTTCCGGATCAACACCATGGAGGCGCGTAACATGCTCAAAATGACGATGCCGGGAAGGTTCACCCTTCAGCGTTTTTTGCATGATGCCGCGCGCGCCCGATGCCGGTATGCAGTCGTAGAGGTCACATCGGAAGGCATTAAGCAATCGCGCCACCGGTTCATCCGGTTTGCCGGGGCGGTCCTTACGAATGTAACGCCAGAGCACATTGAGGCGCACGGCGGCTTTGAGCCGTATGTACGGGAAAAGATAAAATTGTTTGCGCGCGCAAAGGGGTTTCTCATCGTCAACGGAGACGATAAGAACGCTAAGCGGTTTCTTGGTGTTTCCGAGAAAATGAAATATGCATATACACCGGCGTGTATCACCGTGGAAAAAGCAGGCGCGTTTGAACGGATCCCGATCCATGAACTTCTGGTATCACCCGAGGGCATCAGTTTTCGGGTGGGCGATACGACGATAACATCAAAATTGATCGGGCAGTTTAATGTATACAATATATTAGCGGCGGTTTCGGTTGCGCACGCTCTCGGCATTCATCCGGATGTGATAAAAAAAGCGCTTCTGCGCCTTCCCGGCATTCCGGGGAGAATGGAATTTGTTCAGCGCGTTCCGTTTGCGGTGGTGGTTGATTATGCGCACACTCCCGACGCATTGTTGAACGTGTACAAGGCCCTTGAGCACTATCCGCGCCGCGTGTGCGTACTTGGCGCGGCAGGCGGTGGGCGCGACAGATGGAAGCGGCCAGAGATGGGGCGTATTGCCGCCGGGTTTTGCGATGAGATCATTCTTACGAATGAGGACCCGTATGACGAGAACCCCGAGGCGATCCTTGGCGAGATAGAAAAAGGTTTTTCATCCAATGAAAAGTTCCAGCGGCCGCATGGCGAAAAAATACCCGATCGTCGCGAAGCGATCCGCGCCGCTCTTCAGCGGGCAAAACCCGGGGACGTTGTTATTATCACGGGCAAGGGGGCGGAGCCCTGGATGATGGGGCCGGAGGGAACGAAAATTCCTTGGGACGACCGGGCAACCGCAAGGGAACAGCTTGAGAAAAGTGTTACTAAAGATGTGCATTTAGGGCGTTGATACAAAGGCAAAAGAATTCTTTTCATGAGGTGCCCAGTCATAACTTGACAGCGTTCTTCACTTCTGGTACTTCTTATGGTAGAACCTTTCGTGATGAGGGGGTGCGACAATGACGGCGCTTGCGGTGATCGGGTTTATTCTGATGAACCTTATTGGCGTGGCACTTGTTCCGCGCTTAACCGCCATGGGGTATATCTGGTACTTGGTGACTCTCTGGGGGGTGTGGGATATGAGCGAGGGGGTTGCGGGGATGAGTGGCATATTCCTTGCTATCGTGACGATTGCGGCTGCCATTCTTGACATTTTTGTTCTCTATGCGATGTCTAAGAAAGAGTAATGCCCCCCGCGGGGCTTTTTTATATTGCGCGCCCGTTTCGCCGGGGCTTTTTTATTTGGCATTCGGCGACGCACTCATGGTGCGTGCGGCTCACAAAGTTGTCGGCTTCGGCGACAAATCATGGGGGTTCCTCAAATTGACTCGTGCGGTTGGTGTGGTACTGATAATACCAGGATTAAGAACTTTGAAAGCAGAAAAGGATAGCATATGAGCGGACAGCTGGCGCGTCTTACAAAAAAAGAGAAGCTGGAATTGTACCGTCTTATGTATGCGGCGCGAATGTGCGACGAGAAGATCAGCTGGATCATGAAGGAAGAGGGCATGGGCTTTATTCCCACGGTGGCGCTTTTGAGTATTGGCGAAGAGGCGGTAACAGCAGGCGCTTCGTACGCGCTTGACCCGGCCGTTGACTGGATATTTCCTGGGCATCGCTGTAAGGCAGCACTTCTTCGGTTCGGACTTACTCCCCTGGAAGACCTTGCCAATCACGGATGTAAGAAAGAATCGCTTATGGGCGGTCGCGACGGCAACGTGCATCATGCATCCATTGACCGGCACATCGGAAAGTTTATCAGCCATATGGGGGCGGGAGCGACTGCCGCCTGCGGAGTCGTAGACGGGCTTCGGTATCTGTATGAATTGGAAAGGAAGACCGACAAGCTTCCGGTCTCCATGGTGTTTTTCGGCGATGGCGCCGCACAGCAAGGCATCATTCACGAGGCGATGAATTACGCGGCCGTTCGGAACCTGCCTGTTATTTTCGTCATTGATAATAACCGGGTGGCTACCGTGACGCACGCCGAAGAACAGTTTGCGGCAAAGCATCTGTTCCTTCGCGCGTTCGGATATAACCTGCAATGGGAATATGTCTCAAACGGCAATGATGTCGTAAGCGTGTACAATGCCGCAAAGGCGCTTGTTGATCGCGCGCGCACGGTTGCGGCGTTTGGTCCGTATGACAAGGGACCGGCCGATGGCGAACTGCGAGCGCCCGCCGTTCTTGAGTGCGAGACATTCAGGTGGTGCGGGCACAATGAAACGATCAAGGTGCCCGATGTTGATCTTCACGAGTTCGCCGAGTGGAGAGCACAGGATCCCATAGCGTTGTATCGTGACTTTTTACAGCGGATGCCCCGCGTGAGCTCTCTTGAGGCCATAGCGGATCGCGAACCGCGGGCGATGCGGAATGTTCGCGTAAGCGAGGTGTCGGTTGATGAACTTGAAGCGATAGAGGCGGGTGTTGCCAGAGAAGTTGATGAGGCCTATGAGGCGGCAAAACTCATGCATGATCCTGATCCCGCCAAGGATGGCCTTGGGGCCATTTGGCCGGTGCCCACGCTTATCTTTAAAGGTGAGCGCGTTGTTGAGCCGTACAATGCGGGACTGCGCGCAAGTTTTTCCAAGGATGCGCTAAAAAACAAAGTGTCATTGGGACAGTCCTTGCAGAGGGTCATTCATGAAACACTGAAGAATAACCCCAGGGCGCGCGCGTTCGGAGAAGATGTCGCGGGCCGCGGGCGGCACAAGGGCGGAGTATATGGCATGACATTGCCTGCGTTGAAAGATGCTGCGATTCCCCAGGAACAGATATTTGATACGCCGCTTTCCGAGTGGGCGATCACGGGTTCCGCCATCGGACAATCGCTTGTCGGTATCATTCCGATCGCCGAGATCCAATATTTCCCGTTTCTTTCGGTCGCCATTTCCCAGATCACGGATTACGCGGCGACCCACTACTACACAACGCATGTGTGGACCAGAATGGTGCTTCGTCTTCCGTATGGCGCAGGGACTGCCGGTGGGCACTTCCATGTGTCATCGCTTCTTGAGGCCACACTCTTTCACACGCCGGGGCTCAAGATGGTAGACCCCGCGACTCCTGCCGACATGGCGGGGCTCTTCCGGGCGGCGGTGAATGAAAAAGCGCCGGTCATGTTCAAGGAAAATTTGTGGGCGCTCTCCCGTGTGTTCGGAGATATGGCAGCCGACGAGTGTGTTGTGCCGATCGGAAAACCGGCCCTTCGCAAAGAAGGTGCCGACCTTACCATCATCACATGGGGCGCCAAAACGATCTTTGATGCCGTACTTCCGGCCGTATCTCGTCTTGAGGCCGACGGACACTCAATTGAGATCATTGAACTTCGTTCGCTTCAGCCCTATGATCTTGAGTTTTTGGTGGACTCGGTCAGGCGCACGCATCGGTGCCTCATTGTTCATGAGGATGTTGCTCGCGGTGGCGTTGGCCAATCGGTCGCCTGTGAGATGCAGGACGTATTCGGTGTGGGTGAGGGCGAATCGGCAGTAAACGATGTTGAGCGCGATGGTGCATATTTCTCAACGCTTGCACCAATTACTGTGTACGGCGCGCACTTTACTCCCGCGCCCCAGCATCCGGCGATGGAGCGGTATTTTCTGCCCTCCGCCGACGGTGTGTATAGAAGAGCAAAGAAACTATTGAGATACGCATAGGGGCCTCCTCATGAAAATTTCCATCAAGGTGTCGGTTGATTACACGTTAGATTTTTTTGATCTCGTTTCCTGGCATAAGCAGGTTGGTGATCGGGTGCGGGCGGGCGACATCATGCTGACATTTGAGACCCAGAAAGAGACTACCGACAAGGCGGCGGAAGCCGACGGCGTGCTTGCGGAAATATGCATTCCCGCGGGCGAGAATGTTCAGCGTCCGGAGAATGTCCAGCACGGCGGATGGGGCGCGGTCGTCGGATATATTGAAACGGATGAGGTGTCTCCGGTGACGGAGCAACACACAGAGAAAAAAGCCGCTGACATTCCTCCAATGTCATCTGCGCTCAAGGACACGAGCGCTCCGGCGGTGGGAAAAAAGAAAATGCGGGCGCGAAGAAGGCCCGATGGAACGATGGAGCTTGTACCTGTTGAAGATGTTGTTTCTCCCGCAGGGAAAGCAGAAATGCGGTCAACGCTTACGCCGGATGGCACGGTCACATTGGTGCTGGCAGATAAAACGGCGACCGCTGTCATGGACACGGTGACCCGAAAAGCCGATGCGGCCGCGGTGCCCTCGGGCGCCGCAAAAGCGTCCCCCCATGTGCGCACCATTGCTCGGGGGAAAGTGATTGATCTTTCGGCGGTGACACCGACGGGCCCGAACGGGACCATCACTCTTCAAGACCTTGCGCGGTATGACCGCGAACGCCAAGCATCTCCAATAGCCCCTCCTGTTCGGGCGGAAATGAGTAAGGACAATGGTGATGCGCTTGAACTTGTGCCGCTGACGGCGCGAAGAAAAGGTATCGCCACGAACCTTACGAAGTCGTGGCAGGAGATACCGCACGCGGGATGCGATGTCATAGTTGACATGTCGCGGATTGCCGCGCGACGTGCCCGCATTCTTTCCGGAGGGGACATGGGACCTGATGCGCGCGCGGTCCGCATCGCTTCACGCTGGGACGCGTTCATCATTGCGGCGATCGCCGAGAATCTTCGTGATAAGTGGCGCGTGATAAACTCCACGTTCACCTGGGAGGGTTTGCAGGTGCACACGCACGTCAACGTCGCGATCTCTCTTGCGGACCGTCATGGACTTATTGTTCCGGTCATGCATCGTGTTGAAGCGATGAGCGTGCAGGAGGTCGCGTTACGGCTTGAGATGATCTATGAGGGCGTGCGCCAGAATACGCTTACCGCCAAGGACTATCGTGGGGCGACATTCACGTTCAACAACCCCGGGGCTCTTGGCGGGCACAGCGGCTCATCCATTATTCCCTACAAGAGCGGATCTGCGATCCTTTCGTTCCATGCGGTTGACAAGGATCAAAAAAGCATAGTAGGCCTTCGGTTTGATCATCGCGCCTACGACGGACGCGAGGCGCTGGGATTCCTCACCGATGTGAAGCGGATCCTTGAGAATTGGCCCGAGACACAGTAGATGTAAACCCCCGCCCTAAAAGGCGGGGTTTATTTTGCTCCGAAGGACGTGCTTCGCGACAGCACAAAGCGATATTTCACGCTCTATACCTAGGGCCCGTCTTTTAAGGGCG
>Ga0155245_150_pt1 | contig 33616 bp, 36 predicted proteins | sample RifCSPhighO2_02_FD_106213 | JGI IMG/M metagenome (GOLD analysis project Ga0155245, IMG submission 106213) | Candidatus Sungbacteria bacterium RIFCSPHIGHO2_02_FULL_51_29 | reverse complement strand
ATTCAATTTCTGTTACAATGGTCGGAGGCGAATGTCGTAAAAATGCCCCTGGAGTCCAGAATTGGGTTGCATTATACAAGATATTGACTTTTTATATTAGATATGGTATAATTAATTCACACGGAGGGCCATATCAGACCAGAGGGTCTTTTCCATAGAAAACATTTCATCAACGAGAAGGAGTTACACCATGATGAGCAGGGCGTCTTTGGAGGCGGCTCTCGCGCTTCAGAAGTCCCTGGCGACCGACAAGGTCGCCCAAGAGGCGGCAGACGATCTGGCAATTCGGCGGGCGGGTCTCGCGCTTGCGAACTTTCTCTCCTCCGAGGAGGGGAAGCTCGTCGGCAAGATCCTCGCGGCAAAGGGCACGAGGATTGAAATCGCCCGCGAGGAAACGCTGGCCAAAGGGGCCGTCTTGGGCAAAAAGAAGCAGCCCAAGACAATGTGGGGGGGCTCCTGGATCCTAGACGGCCGCGGGCTCGGCCATGAGTTCCCCGGCTTTCTCGGAATCTCCTGGCTGGAGCTTCGGCCGGAGGAGGCGGTCAAGCGGGCATTCCGCAACCGCACGTCCCCGATCCGCCCCGAGGACTTCGGGCGCTGGCTCCAGATGGAGATAGAGCGCATCATGCGCTCATAGGGGGTAGACACCCCTTCCAGCGACCGTCACGGGCAGCGACCCGTGACGGTTTTTCGTTTTTGCTTTTTTCAGTATTGAACATGAAATAATAATTTGACAATATAAGTTTTTTGTGATATAATGGGGTCGTTACAGTTGTTGTCGTCTCAAACCCTCCCCGATGGCCCCGATAAAGGGCCAAGAGAAAGGAGTATAACATGGCGACGAAAACAGTCGCGAAGGCGCGTCTGGAACAGATGCGCCCGATTGACGGCGCGGGGTTCTCCCTCGGGAACTTCAGGCGCTCTCCCGGGAGCTGTGACTGCGGCGGCGTGCTCGTGCACGCCAAAGTGGTTACGAACAGCAGAGCCCGGATGGCCGCCATCTGCGGCGGCAAGTCCGAGGTGAAGAACGCCCAGGGAGAGGTCGTGGTGAAGACCACGGGCTCGTGCGGGAAGACGTATGCCCGCTCCCGCGGCACCCGATTCGGCTCGTCCTAGTGGAACTTCGGCAGTACGCCCGTCCCCCTCGCGGGGGCGGGCGGTTTCATTTTTGACACGCAACAGACACATGGACGCAACTCTCTTTTGAGGTTGACAACACTTGCAAATTTCCCTAATATTGGGACTACGGTTACTCATTAATATCAACACCATTCAGAAGCGATACCGCATCAACAACTTTATAAAGATATCTCCCGTCCGGGTCATTGACGAAGATGGCAAAAATCTCGGCGTCCTGGAAACGGGGCAGGCGCTCAAACTTGCGTTTGAGCGGGGACTTGATTTGATAGAGATCGCGCCGACCGCACGCCCACCCGTGACAAAGATCATGGACTTTGGTAAGTTCAAGTACGAAGAAGAGCGGGCACAGCGGCAGCACCGGACCAAGCAAAAAGAGGTAGAAACGAAAGGCATCCGCATCGGATACACGACCGGAAAGCACGACCTAGAGATTCGCGCTTCTCAGGCGGAAAAATTTCTAAAAGAGGGCAATAAGGTGAAGATAGACATGGTGCTCCACGGACGCGAGAAAGCCCTGCGGGATTTCGCCCGAAAGAAGTTTGAGGAATTCTTGAGGATCATCCCGAACGGCGAGTTTGAGATGGAGATAAAAAGGACTCCCCAGGGGTTCCTTACCGTCATGCATGCCCTTGCTCCAAAAAAGCAAAAAACAAAAGAAGCCGACGAAAAGAGTTTATAACGCACATTCGCATATGCATGGCTACGCGCGAATAACCGCACGACCATGAAAAACACCTATGGCAGTCAAACCAAACAAATCAATATTAAAAAGGATCCGGGTCACGAAAACCGGGAAGATCCTTCGGCGCAAAGCCCATCATAATCATTTCAACGCCAAAGAGTCGCGAACGCTCCAGCACCGACAGGCAAAAACAGCCGAGTTTTCCAAAGCGTTCCAGCGTCAGATCAGAAAAGTAATCTAACGAACATGTAGTGAGTGGCGGGTGGTGGTGCGAAAGGCGAAAGCTGCATACGCACTATCTGCTACGTATTATCGGCTGCTTGCCAACAACCATGACCAGAGTAAAACGAGGAACAATAGCGCATAAACACCGAGAAAAACTGCTGAAACACGCAAAGGGTTTTCGCTGGGGGCGAAAATCAAAAGAACGCGCGGCAAAAGAGGCGCTTCTTCACGCATGGTCAAATATGTTCGCAGGAAGAAAGCGAAAGAAGCGCGAGTTCCGAACGCTGTGGCAAATAAAAATATCGGCGGCCGCCCGCGAGAACGGAACGTCCTACAGCAAACTGATAAACGCACTCAAGAAAAAGCATATAGAGCTTGACCGGAAGATACTTGCCGAACTTGCGGAATTTCATCCGGACACATTCAAAAAAGTACTAGAAGCAACTCAATAAAAAACCCCGCCCCTAAAAGGCGGGGTTTAGGTATAGAGAGTAACATATCGCTTTGTGCTAGCGCGAAACGCGGCACGCGGAGTAACATAAAGCCCGCTTTTTAAGGGCGGGGTTTTGTTGTGGGCGAAGAGATCGCGCTACTTATACGCGATCACCTCACCATCCGCTCGCACAGATTACACGTGGTGCAGTTGACTCGGTGCTCCGTGGGACTTGTCTCAACCTGCTCATGCCGCAGATATTCTTTTGGATGATGGCACAACGATCTGATGCTTTCATCCACTGCCATAATCTTTTTTCTAAAACGGTCTGCCTCTTCAAAAGCCGGTTGCGCTTCTTCAAGAAGAGTTCGACGAAGATCTTTCAACCGCAAGATCGCTTCAGTAGCATTCATGCCGCATCCTCCTTACTGACCAGATGTTCATACCAATCATCAAGGTACACAGCATGAGCACATCGGTCAAGCGCGCCCGCGTCCAACACGATGAGTAAAAAAATCCCTCGCGTCGCGAGGGGGATACACATGTTAGTGCGGCATATCCGCCGGATCAGGGGGTACCGCCGTGGGATACATACCGCTGAAACAACCGTGGCAGGACTGAAAGAACGGCAACTTTGCTGCCTTCAACATGCCGGACAAACTAAGATGCTTCAAAGAGGCAATGCCGAGCTCTTTTGCTATTTGGTCCGGCGTCTTGTATGTTGCGACAAGCTCGCGCTTGGAGGAGATGGCAATACCGAATGGGCACCGAGCTTGCACGGGCGGAGAAGCGATCCTGCCATGGATCTCACGAGCTCCCGCTTTTTGAAGGCGGGCAATGATCCGTGGAAACGTATCATTTCTCACGATGGAATCGTCAACGACGATAATTCGCCTGTCTTTGACGAGACGCGCTATCACGTTGTGCTTTGAATGCCCGACCCGCAACCTGCCGGATGCCTGCTCAATGAACGAGCGCTTCTTGTAGTGGTGAGTGCGGAGTAGCACTTCGGAGTCAAACCGAATACCAAGCTCATGTGCATATCCTATGGCGGCAGACGTGCTGGAGTCAGGAACCGAGATCACCAGGTCCGCCTCAACAGGATGCTCGCGCGCAAGCTCCCGCCCCATCTCTTCGCGGATCTCCTTTACCGAGCGGCCATCAACGATAGAGTCGGGCGAAGAAAAATATACGCGCTCAAAAACGCACGGAGCGGCCTTCGGGGATTCGTCCCACTCCGCCGAACCCGTGACAACACCGTTCTTTACGGAGATATATGCCCCGGGCGCAACTTCTCCGCAATAGTCGGCATCCAGAAGATCAAGCGCGCGGGTCTCGGAGGCAAACACGATCCCCTCTTTTCGCGCGCCCCAGACGAGCGGGCGTATGCCGAACCGACTTCGTGCCGCATACAATTCCTGCTCATACAATGCCAACACTGAAAAGGCGCCGTGAAGACGCGAAAGGACCGAGAGGAACGCCTGCCGGAAATCGGGCCCGGGAGCCGTCTCCAAAAGTCCTGCGATCACCTCGGTGTCGGTCTCGGATCTAAACACGTATCCCTTGCTCCTGCACTCTGCCCGAAGGCCCTCATGAAAGTTCAATTGGCCGTTTGAGACGAGCGCAAAATTCCTCCGGCGATATGGCGAATCCTTGAAACATCCGACGGGCGGATAGGCATTATCCTGTATCGCGGCCCCTTCCGTGGCGTACCGAACAAAGCCAATCCCCTGGCACCCCTTAAGATGCTGAAAGCGTTCTTCGGTAAAAATATCCCGTACAAGACCGGTGTTGCCGTAAAACCGGAAACCACGATCGTTATCCGTCACCAAGATGGAGGCGCTATCTTGTCCCCGGTGCTGAAGGGCGAAAAGACCGTGCTCAATATAGGGAGCAACCTCTGCATGCGGATCCGCGAACGAGATACCAACGATCCCGCACATGATGCCCTCTATTGTCAACGTGCCAAAACGTGTAAAAAAAATACCATAAAAATGGTATGTGCACAAATAGCGCTACTCGCCGTCAAAACACAGGGTGTAAGACAAGGACCCGCCCGTTCCGGACGGCACGGATACAACGAGAAGGTTTTTGAATGCCTTATGCTCGCGCATCCACTTATCTAAGTCCTCAATGCCATAACCACCCGACGCTTGCCACACCGCACCGTCTCGCGCGAACAATCTGGTGCACCGCTGACGCGAGTTATCTGCCCGATCAAAACGGGCAATGTACCCGCTGACATCACCGCCGGACCCAAGAAGTATCCCCGTCAGTGATGTAATTTTTCTGTCGGGATTTGCACGAAGCCAATCATTGAGAACAATGATATCCCGATTGTCATGACTGGTCGCCTCAATGTAGATCAGATTTTCCGTTTCGGTCTTGGGCGGAGGCGGCGCCGGAGGATCGCTTTCGCACCCTACTGACAACACTGATATAAAGAGCACTGCCCATAACGCTTTCGGCATTGAATCTCACCAAAAAACTTGAGTCATACTTACTCTATACACTAAAATAAGTAAGTCGTCAAGCTTCCTCCCATCACCCCAAACGCATAAGGTTTCTTTGTCTACTGTCCCGCGCGCCTTCTTCCCAAAAACCCGAGGGAGATCAAAAATGCCGCAATGCCGACAAGAACGATCGTGGGGCCTGGCAAAACACCGGACCATGCGGCTCCTGCGACCCCCGCCCCCGCTATGATGGCACCGAATACCGTTGAGAGAACAATATATGACCGGGCGCTTGGTGAAACATTCTTTGCAACAGCGGCAGGAATAATGGTGAGCGCCCCCATGAGAAGCGTGCCGACGAGTTTAATGCCGATCGCAACGACTGTTGCAAAAATGAGAAGCACTATGAGCCCCACCAAAGCATTGCCGCCGTTCACTTTCGCAAGCTCCGGAGAAACGATAGTAAAGAGCATGCGGCGGGAAAGCATGAACACGAGAACTGTTATGCCGATGGCCGCACCAAGTATAAAGATGAGTTCGGAGACGGGGAGCTTGGGAAACCCGCCGAAAAGGGACTCCAGTATTTCGTGATCGGGGATGGTAAGGATTCCGATAGCCAAACTTGCGGTAAAAAGCAGACCGACGATCGCCTCGGCGGGCAGTGTGGTCTGCCGCTCACAGAACCACACGACGACTGCCGCGCCGAGAAGAAAAGCGAGCACCATCCAAAAGGGATCCAGCGACCACATAAGCGCAAGAGCAATGCCGGGAAGAGCGACGTGGGACAGGGCATCTCCCACCAGCGCCATGCGCCGAAGGATGATAAAAGCCCCCACGGCTCCCGACGCGGCGCCCACTACGATCGCTATCAACAATGCTTGTACAAAAAGTATATCCATTTAGGTGGTACGAGTCGGGTCCTCATGGTGATGATAAAATCCGGTCTCACCATAAATACGTTTCAGGTCGCCGGGCGTCAACACATCTTCCGGCGCGCCGTGGCATATCATTTTTTTGTTGATGCACAGCACGTGTTGTGAATACCGGTAGACGATAGAGAGATCGTGCGACACAAGAAGGACCGTAGTGCCGCGCTCCTTTTGCAGGCGGTGGAGGATGCTATAGATCGTCTCTTCCGCTCCGACATCAATGCCGGCCGTCGGCTCGTCAAATAACAATACGTCCGGATGGCCGGTCATGGCCCATGCGATCATCAGTCGCTGGAATTGCCCGCCGGAAAGATCGCTGACATGATGTCCTAAAATTTCTTTTTTGAGACCGACAATGGAAAGCTCGTGATCAAGGTGCGCAAAAAAATCTTTCGTGGGCCGCCAAAAGGCCGGGGACTTGAATAAGAGAAACTCTTTTACCGTAAGCGGAATGGTCCGGTCAGGATGGAACCGCTGAGGCACATAGCCGATATGCACTCCCTTCGCCCACATGATGGAGCCCTGCGACGGCACCAAACCAAGAAGCGCTTTTAGAAGAACACTTTTCCCCGCGCCATTCGGCCCGATGATCGCAAGCGCCTCACCCTTTCGCACGGAAAACGAAATATCCTCAAGGACGGACTCGCCGTCCAGCACCACCGAAACACCGGAAACCTGTAACACGGGCTCATTCATAAAAGTGAAAACCGAATGTCTTAAGATCAACTTTTCCGCCATCCACGCGGACCCTTTCCCGCTCCAACATCGCCGCCTTCTTTTTGGGACCGCTATTAAATCCTCCGATGCGGCCACTTGATTCTACCACGCGATGGCACGGAACTGAAGGATCGGAATTTTTATTCAACACCCACCCGACCCATCGGGCGCGGGCCGGCACTCCTGCGCACCGGGCGATATCTTTGTATGTCGCAACCTTCCCGCAAGGAATGAGAGCGGCGCATATGTATACTTTTTTGCCGCTCTCGCAGGCCCCCATCATGCAAATAAATGCATCCGCAAGTTGAAGCACCTTTTTCTTTCCCGGATACCGGAGAAGTTCTAGCGCCTTGTCCCGCTCTACCCACGCGTACTCATCGTGTTCACGCGAAAGACGCGGCCGCAAAGTCGTAGGAACAGACGCGAGAAAATAATTCACAATTTTAAATATAGCGCGGGGCCGCTTCTCCGAAGTCACCTTACGCATGCGGTCGTGCGGTGCATGCTTGAAGTATGTTTCATACGTTTTAAATCCGGGCACTCGCAGGATCCCCTTCAGACCCGTTTCCTCGCGGGTTTCCCGAAGTGCGGCTTCCACTTCACTCTCTCCTTTCTCAATATGACCCTTGGGAAATCCCCAGACGCCCCCGGAGCGAAGCACAAGATACAAAAGAGATGATCGCTCGTCGGGTCCGCGTAGAGAAGTAAAAACGACGCATCCCGCGGAGATCTCTCGGCGCTCTTGCTTTTTCATATGTTTTATGCTACTGGTAGTGCTACTACTGTGTTTCCGTGCATCACTCCGGAACCGATGTGAAAAAGCATTATGGTGTAATCATGCTTTGTTGTGTGTTGCTGACAATGGTAACAGCGCTTGGATGCGCGCGAACCATGACCATTATTCCCGATATCCAGCTCCTTGAACACAACAAATCGCTGTATACTCCTGTGAAAACATGCCGTTCGGCATCCGTGGATGTTGATATCTTGCTTTTCGGGCGCACTCAAGACCCGGCGCGGGACATGTGGACGAAGGATGCCCTCATACTCATTACCGTGAAAAAATTGGAACGTGTCTTGCCGCAAGACGCGCAAACCCCACTGACGCTGGCATGGTTCCATACGGCCGAGCGGGACCAAAAAACGGGAACGCGCATTGAAAGAACGTTTACGGATTTTCCCGTCGTCATTTACGACCCGGTTCTGGAGCCAAGCGCCGAGCCAAAAAGCCCGGAAGAGTTCCAGCGGCGCATGAAAGAACAGTATCAAAAGTTCCTTCTTGACATCGTGCCAGACCGCCCGCTTGATATCAGAACACTTTGGCGCATCATCTCGGAGATCATGCCGGCATATTCGGCCCTCATAGAATCATGCGTCTATGGATTTTAGCGCATACCACAAAACGGCTTCAGCCGTTTTTCCAATATCCGATGGGTCCGTCCCGTCATCGCCCGACCGCTTTCTTGCTCCTTTTGTCTTTTAAAAAACCAAGCATGGTGTCCACGGGCCATGCATTGATAATATCTTTTTTTTGCGCCCACCCGCGCCGCGCCTGCGCAATGCCGTACTCCAGAACGGCAAAATGTTCTACCGAATGCGCATCCGAATCAATGGACATCTTCACGCCCGCCATGACGCATTTTTTAATGTAGTCATCCTTTATATCAAGCCGATCGGGGAATGCGTCTATCTCAAGCACTGTCCCCGTCCGTCGCGCCGCCTCAATGACAGCATCGCTGTCAAGCTCAATGGGGGCTCTTCGGTTGATGAGTCGGGTGGTCAGATGAAAAATAATATCAACATGCGGGTTTTCCATCGCGCGAATGATCCGCTTAGTTTGATCCGTGCGCGACTCTTTGAAATTGGTGTGGATGGCGGCGCCAACGACATCAAGCTCTTGAAGGACCGCATCATCAATATCGCACGACCCATCCTTCAGAATGTTCACCTCGGCCCCTTTTAAGACGCGAAACGATGAGCCGTCTTTCTGCAATTTTTTGTTCATGGCGTCTATCGCCGCCATTTGTTTGCGAAGCTTCTTTTCATCCGCCCCTCCCGTCATAGCAAGGGTCTTTGTGTGATCGGTGATAACAATATACTCAAGTCCCGCCCGCATCGCCGCCCCCGCCATCGCCTCAATCGTGTCCACGCCATCCGTCCAGTTCGTCTGGGTCTGAAGGTCCCCTTTGAGATCATCATAGGAAATAAGGTGCGGCAGTCGGCTCGGGTCACCGGATGGACCTATACGCGCCGCCTCTATCTCGCCCGTCATCTCACGCATTTCGGGCTCAATGTACTGCAGTCCCAGGGCCGTATAGATCTCGCCCTCGGTTCTTCCCGCAACAAGGCGCGTTCCTTTGTATAATCCATATTCGTTCAACTTATATCCTTTTTTAATGGCGCGTTCGCGAAGCGCCACATTGTGTTCTTTGGAGCCGGTAAAATAATTCAGCGCGGCCCCGAACGACGCATCGGGCACGACCCGCAGGTCGGCATCAATACCATTCTTGAGGCGCACCATCGTTTTCGTAGCGCCCGACGCGTACACATGTCCTATGAACGAAAGTCCGAGAAACCGTTCCATAACTTTCGCCGGTTTTTTTGACGTTACCAGAATATCAATATCCCCGATCGTTTCTTTCCTGCGCCTGATGGAACCCGCAACCGCAACAACATCCGTTTCAGGGAATCCTCGTATCATGTTCTCAAGAACCCGCACCTGCGGCAACACATCTCCAAGAAGGCGTCTTCCGCCTGACCCTTTGAGAAATTCAATGCCCTTCAAAATTTTCTGTTCGGACTTTTCACCAAAGCCGGGAATCGTGTGTATCGTTCCTTTTCGAGCGACTCGCTCAAGATCGCGAATATTTTTTACACCAAGTTTCCGATATAGCGTCCGTATCATTTTCGGCCCTACCCCTTCCACCGCGGTGAGTCCCGCGATATCAACCGGCATCCTTTTTTTCATCCGTTCGTATTCCGAAAAATGGCCTGTGGTAAAAAGTTCTTCCATGTGCGCGGCAATCCCGGCTCCCACGCCGGCTATTTTCAGAAGTGCCTTGGCGCCACCTTCCTTATATATGTCCGTCGCCTCGCGATCAAGCCCTTCCACTCCAAGAGCCGCCCGCTCATACGCGCGGGGCTTGAATTGCACTCCCTCCATATCAAAAAGTTCGCCCATTTCACGGAGCGTTCCCGCGATCTGTAAATTTGAGAACCGGTGTACACGCATGTGTATTCTTACTGCCATTCTACCACCGGTACCCCATCAAAAAAAGCTGCTATTGCAGGCATTACCACGGGCTATTGACAATTCTGTTTATAAATGCTACAATGTGCGTACAGGACTTGACTCCTTTTTTGTTCAGCATACAGTACCTATCCTGCTTCATTCTTCATTGTAAAAACAACATGAGCGGCAAGAAGGATCATTCCATTATTGAGCTCCTCAACGATGGTGGGTCTTTCCCGCCGCTTATGGCGAAAGATGGACTGCGCGCTGCCGCGATCTCCTACTCTCCCAATGCAAAACGTTTGCGGGAGGGCAGGACAGGCGACATGGGGCACCCGCCCTCATAGACCGGAACCTTTCGGGGAAATCGGTTTATGCCCGCAGTCAAGGAACTGGGCCCTCCCTTGGGGGTCCAACAGATGCTGTCCCACGTCCTCGCGGGTACAGCGGCTTACGGACGGCGCACGCGCCGGACCGGAGCGAGATCCCGACCAGGGTAACTGAACGCTGTCCGGGTCGGTGTAATGTTCTTGGCGGCGCTATCGCTTGTTCCGCGATAGCGCCGCCAAGATGGGCTGGGTGCCGTAAGCGCCATACGGTACAAGTGTGGGGGTGCGCCCCACGACCCAGCTCCAACGCAAACTATTCGCCGAGGAAAAAGAAGGTAGGCCACATTCCGAAAGGAACCATGCCCATGCACCACGTCTGACCTTCTCATCCCCGGCAAACAACTTTGACAAGGGGGGTCGGCTCGGCTGACACCCGCTCAACACAGGCGGCTGCCCCCAAGAGGGGCTAAAGCAGACACGAGCGCTCGGGCGAGAGTGCGTGTCACCCCCCCTTGTCAATACACTACGGACCAAGGAGGAGCTGCCGGGCGAAAGAGACCCCGGCAGCACCCTCTGCCCAGGCGGGCAGGTCCGTCCAATGCCGGCTCCGGTCCACTGCGGGAGCCGCAACACCGAGCACTCGGCGTGAAATGAGACAGCAGTGCGGAATGAAAGAGGTGGGAAGGAGTCCGGAAATGCGGGCTCCTCCCCGTGGGACAGCATACCGTCCCCTACGAAAGGCCCTTGCCCAGCGCGGTGAGGGTATCTTTTTTATTAAAAACCACATGCGCGCATGTGGAAGATGCTCCATGCTACAGAAAATTTCTAAAGAGGAAACGGCGGCTTCGGAATGGGAACTTTTGAACCCCTCCGCAAATGTTTTCGTAACACGAAGAGAATCACCAAACTTCCCCAAATAAGCAAAGCGCCTGTAACAAAAATAAAGTGAAACCCATACACCTGTGCAAGATATCCGCCGAGCATCCCTGCCCCTCCCGTACCGAAACCGAACGACAAACTTGAATTAATGCTCCACTCAAAACTTTCTTTATGGTGATCAATGTTCCGCAAGAACATGCCATACCATGCCGGCACCGCAAGCGCGCCCCCCACGGCAAGAAGGGCCTGCAATACATATAAGTGAAGCGGGCTTTCAATGTACTGATACAAAAACACGACAAGCCCCATGAGAAAATATCCCGCCCACAAGGAGTACAGATCATCCGTCTCCCCTTCTTTTTTATCAAGATACCTTCCGACTGGTATCTGCAGAAGCGATTTTAATATCCAGTACACGCCGGTTGCAAATCCTACGACGGCAATATCACCACCCGGGATCTGCGTCGTGACAAAGACAGCAAACACCGGCGCGAACATGCCGAACCCCGCCTCAAAGACAAAACTTGCAATAATAAGCGTCTGAACAATGACATTCATATGCATATCGTTCCGCCGAAAACAGGACAACCGCCGGCGCCCGCTTGATCACCAAATGAAAAAATAGATCGCCTCGTACACGACCCCAAAAAGCATGAGCGCCATTACCGCGAATACCGCGACCCGCGGAATACCGAGAATATAGTCCGGTATGTTGCCTGGCGCCCTGCGTGCGCGGTCAAATACCATCGCGGTAAATATCATATCAAGCCCCAGCGTTACCCCGCCGACAAAACCGATGACCTCAATGAACCCCGCGGTGAGTATCGCGGCGCATGCAACGGGAAGGGCGATCGGCAATGCCCAGGAAATCTTTTTGCTGATACCGAGATCATGCGTGAGCGTGCCCTTCAACACCATGCCCGTTGAGATGAACGAAGTAAAGACGGCAAGAAGTCCGACGATCTGACCAAGGGCTATCATGTCCCTTCCGAGAAATGGAACAAGCCCGGAAAGCGCATCCTCCGATGTACCGGCCCCGCTTGCTCCTATCACTCCAAGAGCAAAAAGGCCATAGAGCACCCCCGGAATAATAGTGCCCGCGATAATCGCTCTTTTCAGCACCCGGCCGCCGGCGATTTCGGCAAGATCGGGAATGATAAGATTTCCGCTTAAGGCGAAAAGCAGTACGCCGTAAGGCAAAAGCGCATGCTCCGCGCTAAAAAGAATAAAGGACTCCCGGGACACGGAGGGGAGAACACCCGCAAGAAACGCCAGTATCGTTCCGACAAGAAGTGTTCCTAACACGCTCCCGACTACCGCCTCATGACGAATATCAAAGAGAAGGAACAGGGCGCCCGCAAAAATAAAAAGTGCGTACCCCCAAAAAAGTTCAAGACCGAACAATCCCGCAAGAAATGTGCCACCGAGCAGAAGATAGGCAAGAAGTGTTCCCACCATCCCCACCGAATTCGTCAAAAGAGCCGCCTTTCCCGCGCCATTTCCCAAATAAAGAGCAACGTATCCCGGAAGCCGATGGGTGGCGTTCGTTCTTAACACGATCTCCCCGTACATAAGATGGAACAGCACGGTAAGAAGCATCAAAAGAAAAAGCAGACCAAGGCCCGCAAGAATTCCTGCTTTGACGAATACGAAAGGAATACCGAACATTCCCACCCCGATGATGGCGCCGACGAGCAAAAGAGTCGCCCTGATCCCTTGTAGCGTTTCCGAGGTCATGGGATATGCCGTTATTCCGGCTTGGTTTTAATAAAGCACCGCTCAAACCACGCAAGCACATGAAGAATGAGCACTGAAAGCACGGCGGCGAACACGGCGATCGCATAGAGCCGCACGCCGATCGCCATGCCGATGGCGGCCGCGATCCAGAGCCCGGCGGCGGTCGTAAGTCCCTGAACGCCATCGTTCCTGAAAAAAATAAGTCCGGCCCCGATAAAACCGATACCGGATACGATTTGCGCCGCAACACGCGACGGGTCAAATGTCACACCGGCCCCCGCAATACCGGAAAAACCCATGATAGAAATGATAGTAAAAAGGCACGAACCGATGCAGACAAGCGTGTAGGTCCGAAGGCCCGCCGGCTTTGATTGTACTTCGCGCTCAATGCCAAGAGTCGCGCCCAGTACGAATGCGAGCCCCAACTGAAGCATCATTTCCAGCGTGGAAGAATCCATATGATCATCTATAGTATACCAAGCAAGAACAGAAAAAACTAACCATATCCGAACCGAGAAGAGACGTGCTAGCCCCGCCCATCCTCAATGTCATCCTCCTCGGCTTCCACCTCCGCGTCGTTCTTTCCGGAGGCCGCCGCTCCGCGCCAAGCAAGTTCAAAAAGCGAGCGCATCGTCTTTGCGATCTCCTCGGATTCTATAATGACCCCGATATTATTCCCGCCGAGCGAAGACACGCCGACGCGATTACCGTAAATAAGGATGTCAGAAAACAACGGAAATGAATCGCGCGGGATACAGCGTTCTTCAGCAAGTTCAAGAGCATTTTTGAACGGACCCGCGGAGCGCGTGTAGAGGCCACGATATCGGATGCCGCGACTTATGCGCTTGTTGTAAAAATCTTTCGCCTCTTTTTCCGGCGCTACCTCGCGAAGATGGTCGGCATCATACACCTCAAGTATCTCCTTGGCGCCGCTCTCAAAAATATCCGCGTTGATCGTTTCATACACCCCTCGCCCCTCAAAAAAACGTATCACGGGCTTACCGGGCGCGAGGTTATACACCGATTTTAGTTGCGGCATCAATTCTTCTATCTCCTGCATCTGCGAAGAAAGCGTGTCCTTCCTTTTTTCCAATATATGCAAAAGGTGCTCGGGCGAGTCGGCGGCAAAAAGCATCCGTTTGCCGGACTTGATGGTATACACCAGACCCTTTTTCGTAAGGGCATCTATCATAAGATAGGTGGTCGTACGATTGATCGCCGCCTTTTTGGCTATGTCCTGGATAGACGCCTTTCCCAATTCCAATGCGGCAAGATACACCCGCGCTTCTTTATCGGATAATCCGATCTTTTGAAGTTCGGTTATCATATTATATGATCTGCTTTTCCCACTCCCCCATAAGACCTTTTCCGCTCATCTCCTCGGGTTTTTGGAGTTCCATGAGCTCAATGATCGTCGGCGCTACATCTGTCAACATACCCGACACAATGCTTTTTGCCCTACGCACCTCATCCGGGATGCGCTCTTTTTTTAGACGAACGTTTGCGCCTATGAGATAGAACGGAACGGCATCGGTCGTGTGCTCCGTGAGTTTTTCACCGGAAAGAGCGTGGATCTTCCGTTCCGCATTCCCGTGATCCCCCGTGATGACCATGAGTGCGTTTCGCAAAAGCACCGCCTCCGCAAGGCGGGAAAGCTGGGCATCAAGAACTTCCACCGCGCGCACCACCGCGTCAAAATTCCCGGTGTGCCCCACCATGTCGGCATTCGCAAAATTTACCAGGATAAAATCGTAGGCATCAATATGTTCTAAGACGCGATCGGCAACCTGGGCAGCATTCATTTCTGGCGCCTCCTCAAATCCCAGCGCCCTCGGAGAATCAATCAAGATGCGCGCCTCACCCTTGAACGGCTCCTCTATGCCGCCGTTGAAAAAATAGGTGACGTGGGCGTATTTTTCCATCTCGGCGATGTGCAGTTGTGTTTTCCCCGCATCAGAAAGGACGCGCGCAAGGGGCCAGTGGATCTCAAGCGGAAGAAATGCCGCATGCGCGTTCATGCCCTTTTTGTACTCTGTCATGGTCACGACAAAAAGATCATCGGGCACGCGGCGCTCAAAGAACGGAAACACATCGGCCACAAACACTTCTGCGATCTCCCGCATGGAATCCTCCCGAAAATTAAAGAATACCAGAGCATCCCCGGCTGATATCCGGCCGACCGCAGCTCCGTTGTCAGCGCCCAAAAATCCCGGCTCAATGTTCTCATCATACACCCCCCGACCGTACGAGGAACGGATGTAGGTGGCCGGATCCGCATACGGCGTGCCCACTCCACCGACAAAAAGATTGTATCCTTTTTGTATGCGCTCCCACCGCGCCTCGCGATCCATCACATATTCGCGGCCTACAAGCGAGACGACCGTCGCGAACGGATATTCTTTCTGCATCCGCGCGGCAACACTTCGGATAAATTCCGCCCCCTCACTCGGCGGCGCGTCCCTTCCGTCCGTCACCGCGTGTACATACACCCTGGTAAGTCCCTCACGTTTTGCGCATTCAAGCAGTGCCCAGAAATGTTCAATGTAACTATGAACGGAGCCGGAAGAGACGAGGCCCACAATGTGGAGCGAAGATCCGTTCTTCTTTACGTGCATTGCGGCACCCTTGAGCGCCTCGTTACTGTAAAACGTCTCATCCTTTATGGAAGAAATGATGCGCGGAAGGTGGTGAAATAACGCCCTGCCCGCCCCCATAATAAGATGCCCAACCTCAGAATTTCCCGCCTCACCATAGGGAAGTCCCACGGCAACGGAAGAGGCCTGCAGTGTAAGCAATGGGAATTGACGGTCAAAAAGGTCAAATGTCGGCAGGTGTGCCGCTTTTATAGGATTGCCCTTCACCTCCTCGGATATGCCAAATCCATCAAGCACCACGAGAATAATTGGGCGATAGGAAGCCATGGCTTCATTGTACAGGAAAGAAAAGTGTTGGACAAATCTGACAAAAAAGGACGCCCATGCTATACAATCTTTCTCCGCCAAGGGGCATAATGCACAACTCATCCATTATGCCGTCGTTCCGACAAGAAGGACATTCCCTTGATTTGCGAAAGTTAGCATAAAACTCGCTTGGGCGCTGAAGAAAGCAGCACACCCCGCCGAGATGGCGGGGTGTGTTTATAAAACTATATCTTTATCGTTTGCGCTATGCCTTTGCCGGCTCTTCGGCTGTAGCACTTTCCGCCGGAATTTCCTTCCTGCCGAGCGCAAGCCCGATGCGATGCTCCTTCGGATCAACCATTAAAATAGTAAATTCATAGGATGTGCCGAGCGCAAGTGACTCGCGCATTTTCGTCTCGCTCCCAAACTCGGATATGTGGACCAGCGCCTGTATCTCCTCGTCAAGCCGGACGAACGCGCCGAACGGATTGAATTTCGTGACCGACCCCATGACGACATCGCCTTTTGTATATTTTTCCGCCGCTTTCAGCCAGGGATTTTCCTTCAGGGCTTTCAACGAAAGAGACACTTTGTCGCCCTGGATATCAATGATCTTTGCGCGGACTTTTTCTCCGATCTTGAGCATGTCAGAGGGTTTTTCTATCAACTGCCAATCAATCTCTGAAATATGGATGAGCCCCTCAATATCTTCGCCGAACTTCATAAAGGCGCCAAAATCAACGATGCCAGTGATCTCGCCATCAACCTCCGCGCCGATAGGATAGTGGGCGAGTTTTTCGCGGAGCTTCTGGTCATCCATGCTCCGTTCGGAAAAAATAAGCTTTCCTTCCATCGGCTCAACATCCATGATCTTCACGGTAAGGGCCTTGCCGATGAATTTCTTCAACTCTTCATAGATCTTTTCCTTGTCTCCCCCCTGCACACGCGGATAATTATTAGAGGACAACTGTGATACCGGGAGGAACCCTTTCACACCGAGATACTCCATAATAAGCCCGCCGCGGTTCGCCTCGGAAACCTTGAGATCAACGGTGGTGCCCTCTTCCAAAACACGCTTGAGCGTCTGCCAATTCCGCTCGCGGCCCGCCTCTTTCAACGAAAGCTCTACATACCCATCTTCATTATCAAGTTCAACAACTTTTGCCGCGATAGGATCCCCAACGCTCAAACCCTTAAGGATGTCCTGGGCCTCGTAATATTCCCGGCCGAAAATAATGCCGGTCCCGCGCTGTCCGAGGTCTACGAATACTTTTGAACCGCGCTTTTCTATGACGGTTCCCTCAACGATCTCGCCTACGCGGAAGATACGCAAAATACCGCTCTTCAAAAGCCCTTCCATCGGGTGCTTCCCATTCGTTTTTGCGGCTGAGGTTTCCATAGGTGATCATGTATATTCTCTGCGCTCTGCCGAAACCATGCGTGCTTATGCGCCATTGCCAGCACGCGCTCACGCACTATACCCTACCAAAAAAATTAATGCAAGCATCCGGCTTTCTTGCGGCGTTTCCGAGCCCGCGAAAGTCCTGCCCAAACTGTACGCCTGGTTGACAACCGCAAGCGTTTTCCCTATACTCTACTATAGATTTGCTATTTATAATCATTTAATAAAGTGAAAGATATGCTATGCGGCCCCGCACGTGACGGCACCGGGGGGCGCATGGCTTGAAAATGCTTGCGTATGGCAGCATGAGATGCTTCCTTATCGGCATTGCCTTTTGAGGACCCTGCACCCGATGGTCTGAAAGACCACTACTACCTTGTCGTTTCATCACTCTCAAAAACTCACTTCCAGACACACTCTCTAAAAGAGCCCGCCGATCACGGGTGTTTTGTCGCGGCACTCGTATGGCCGCCCCATCATGCCTCTGGCGCGCTCTTGAAAGGCACAACTTTCTCTAAAAAACCATGAACGTATTCGTCTTTATCGGCGGAGGCGTTGTTCTGCTTTTCGTTGGCGGCATCGGAGGATATTTCCTCCGCCAGGCGATCATGCAGCAACGGAAAAACTCCATTGAGGCAAAACTTAAGAAGCTGGTGGAGGATTCGCGGCAGGAGGCAAAACAAATACTCATTGACGCGAAAACAAAGTCGGTAAGCATCCTTGAGGAGGCAAAAGAGGAAGAGCGCGAGCGGGAAGCCGGACTCCGGAAAAACGAGGAGCGCTTGGAAAAACGCGAGGTATCCTTTGAAAAGCAAATGACCGATTTTGAGTCGCGCCGCCTGGAGCTGAACGAGCGGGTAGAAAAAGTAAAGATCATCAAAGAAGATCTGGAGGCCGCCAAAACAAAGACGCTTCTGGAAATAGAGCGCATCGCCGGATTGAGTACAAGCCAAGCGCAGGAAGAACTCTACAAAAAAGTAGAGAAGGAGCACGGGGACGACATGGCCCAAAAGATACGAAAGCTGGAACAATCTGGCATTGAAGACCTTGAGCGGAGGGCAAAGAACATCCTTACGACGGTCATTCAGCGTCTCGCGCAGGCGTCCATTTCTGAGGTAACCACCACGACCGTCGCAATTCCCTCCGATGAGCTTAAAGGCAAGATCATAGGACGGGAAGGGCGTAATATCCGCGCGCTTGAACGCGCCGCAGGCGTTGAGATCATCGTTGATGACACCCCGGGCGCCATTGTCATATCAGGATTTGATCCGGTGCGCCGCCATATCGCAAAAAATGCATTAGAGGTGCTTATTGCCGACGGAAGGATTCAGCCAGCTCGCATTGAAGAGGCGGTTGAGAAGGCAAAGGAGTCCATAGAAAAGCAGATAAAAGATGCCGGCGAGGCCGCGGCATTTGAAATAGGCGCATTTGACCTTGATCCGCGGCTTCTTAACCTTCTCGGACGGCTCAAATTCAGAACAAGCTACGGCCAAAACGTCCTCCAGCACTCCATTGAAATGGCACATCTTGCCGGAATGCTTGCAACCGAACTTGGCGCCGATATCGTTATCGCGAAAAAAGGTGCACTTCTTCATGATATCGGGAAAGCCGTGGATCACGAGGTTCAGGGAACTCACGTTGAGATCGGAAGGCGCATTCTTGAAAAGTTCAACGTAGACCGGAGAATTATCCAGGCAATGCAATCGCATCACGAGGAGTACCCCTATGAAACGGTTGAGTCCATAATAGTGCAAACAGTTGACGCCATTTCTGCGGGGCGCCCGGGCGCGCGGCGCGACTCGGTTGAAAATTATCTCAAGCGGCTGCAGGACTTGGAAACGATCGCGAACTCGTTTGAGGGAGTGGAAAAATCGTATGCGATCTCCGCAGGCCGCGAGGTGCGCGTCTTTGTCACGCCCGACAAAATAGGCGATCTTGAGGCGCGAAATCTTGCGCGCTCCATCGCCATGCGGATAGAAAACGAGCTCAAGTATCCGGGTGAAATCAAGGTACACGTCATCCGCGAAATGCGGGCGGTGGAATTTGCCCGCTAGTACAGAGGAGGTGCGCGGCACGAAACGAGGATCTCTGCGCGCACTAAAGAAGGGCGCCATAGTATACACCCTATGAGAATTTTATTTTTTGGCGATGTGTTCGGCCGCCCCGGCCGAGAAGCGCTCGCGTACATCGTGCCGCGCTGGAAAGAGGCCCACCGGCCAGATTGTATCATTGCAAACGGAGAAAATATGTCGCACGGCGCCGGTATTTCGGAGCGTTCCATTGAGGCGCTTCTTTCTGCAGGCATTCAGATCATCACCGGCGGAAACCATAGCTTTGAGGGAAAGAACGCCTCGGCACTTTTGAATGACAGTTCGCTGCCGTTGGTGCGCCCCGCGAACATGCCCTCCGACGCGCCCGGGCGCGGGTTCGCATACTTCGGAATAAAAAATGGAAAGGCGGTCAGCTGTGAAGACGTGGAAGATGCGGCCATTCTTGTGATAAACCTCATCGGGCAAACCCACATGCGCTACCACTACCCGTCGCCATTCCGGGAGGCAGATCTCATACTTGAAAAAACTATTGCCTCCGGAGCGCGGGAGATGCATCCGCCGATATTCGTTGATTGGCACGCGGATGTCTCCTCGGAAAAAGTCGCCCTCGGATGGTACCTGGACGGGCGGGTCTCTGCCGTTGTCGGGACCCATGGCCACACCCCGACCGCTGACGCGAGGATCCTACCGAACGGCACGGGCCTTATTTCTGATGTGGGCATGGTTGGCCCGCATTATTCGGTTATCGGGCAAGAGATAACCGCAAATCTTGAGCGTTTTGTCAGGCAGGTCCCTAAAAAAGTTGATGTTGCTCCCGCCCCTCCGTATGAAATAAATGCGGTTTTGCTTGATATTGATGACACTACAAAGAAAACAACTACAATTAGGCACCTTCGCTCAATTCTTGAAGCGTTATCATGATTTTTAGAAAATAATGCGTAAAAATGTCAATATTTTCCGGTCCTTATGGTGCATAGGAAAGCGTTGTAAAAAATGGCACAAATATTGATAAATGATGGAATATCTGCTACACTAAAACGGTAGGACTATGCATTGTGGATAACTAAAAAGGTCGAAACATAGTGATTTCTCATAGCCACTTTCTACGAGAAAACAACGCCAGCGGCATCCGTTGCCGTTGCGGATCTCAGGAAAGGGGGCATACGGTATGAAATACGATAAAAAATGGCTCGCCGAGTGGGTCATGGGAAAGCCGACCGACACAAAAAAGGCCGCCCAGGAGCTTGTGGACGGACTGTTTGACGAGATCGTAAAGACCATGGTCACGGGAGAGCAGGTCAAAGTCGCAGGATTCGGCGTTTTTAAAGTATCGCGGCGCGCCGCGCGCGAAGGTATCAACCCACGAACGGGCGAAAAGATCCAGATCGCCGCAAAAGTCGCTCCAAAGTTCCGGGCGGCAAAACAGCTCAAAGAAGCCGTGAAGTAATGTCCCCCATATTGATATCAAAAAACTCCCGCCGTACAGGCGGGCGTTTTGATTTGTTGTGTTTTAAACACGGCGGTAATATGGCCTTGTTACCAATCCTCGTGCTCACACGCATATTTCAGCACCTCCTCCACCCTGCGGGCATCTTCACTTGGAAGCGCAGGGTCAACGGCGATCCCAAGCAGCTCATTTTGATATCCATCCCAGCAATCGGTAAAAAAGTGGATATAGCCGACAATGCGGCCGTTCATTTCCGCGACCCACGCGGACTCTGGATATCCCGTCAAAAAGTGCTTTCGCTCACCATCGGGAGAAAAGTGTTTTTGAGCGAAATTAGTGAGTTCACAATGATCAGTGCCCCGCCATGCGCACAGAAGAAGCCACTGAATGTCCTCGGGCCGCGCGTCTCGAATCGTGATGTCCACTAAACGCCTCTTTCAATACCAAAGAGCTCTATCATTATAATGTTGAGAGTTACCATAAAGTTACCGAAGTGTCATCCCCAATTCATACGACCACAAAAAAATGATATAGTACCCGCATGCTGATATATGCAAAAAAATATCTGCTTGAAATAGTCGTCTTTGTGTGCGGGGCTGCCGTCATGGTCCTGGAGCTTGCCGCAACGCGCGTACTCGCCCCCTACGTCGGAACATCGCTCTATGTGTGGACCAACCTCATCGGGGTTATTTTGGGATGTTTGAGCATCGGCTACTGGTGGGGAGGGCGCCTTGCCGACAAAAGACCGGGTTTCGGGCCTCTGACCGCTGTTATTTTTATAAGCGGCATCATGGTAGGCGCTACAGCGGTATTCAAGGATATTGTCATGATCATTGTGCAGGCAACGATCCGCGACATCAGAGTGGCCTCGCTTCTCGGCACTATCGTTCTTTTTGCCGCGCCATCGGTCCTTCTTGGCATGGTAGCGCCAATGGCGGCAAAGATCCGTCTGGAGCGGCTTGATACCTCCGGGCGCGCGGTAGGAACACTTTACTCAATCTCAACCGTGGGAAGTATCGCGGGAACTTTTCTTGCCGGGTTTTTTCTCATCCCGGCGCTCGGGAACGGAAACATCCTCTACCTTATTGCGGGAGGCCTTGTAGCGCTCTCTGCCATTGCCGGCCCGATATCGCTCATGAGACATCGTGTAACGATCCTTGTCTTTGTAGGAGTTGCCGCATCAGCCGCGTTCTTTTTTAGAAGCACCATGGCAAGCCTCGGAACCTATGATATTGATACCCCGTACGCACGCGTGTTCGTATTCCGCGGCACCGATACCGCAACGGGGCGCCCCGCACAGTATTTGATTGTAAGCCCGGGACAGGTAGAGTCGGCAATGTTCCTTGACCGTGACGACGATCTCGTCTTGTCATATGCAAAGTTTTACCTGCTTGCACACCATTTTAATCCCGACGCCAAAACGGCTCTGATGCTCGGAGGAGCCGCCTACTCGTACCCGAAATACTTTCTCCAGAAAAACCCCGAGGCATCAATAGATGTCGTGGAGATCGATCCGGGCATCACAAAAATAGCGCAAGACCTTTTCCATCTTGAAGAAAGCCCGCGCCTCGGCATCACCCACGAAGACGCACGAATATTTTTAAACAAAAACACTAAAAAATACGATATTATTTTTGGAGACGCGTTCAAATCAAGTCACTCCATACCGCACCACCTCACTACCCGCGAAACGTTTCTACGGATCGCCGCATCACTTTCAGACAATGGCGTTGTTCTGGTAAATATCATCTCATCACTTGAGGGCCCATCGGGAAAACTTTTCCGCGCAGAATATCGCACCATCAAATCGGTGTTCCCGCATGTGTTCGCATTTCCCGTTGAAGACCCGAACGATGGCGAGAAGGTCCAAAATATCATCATTGCGGCGGTGAAAACAGAGAAAGAGCCGCTCCTTTCATCAGATGATCCGGAACTTCAACCATATTTTCTTCACCGATGGACCGGGGCTGTAGCCGAAGACATGCCCATTCTTACCGATGAGTGGGCACCGGTTGATAATTACATCGCGGAGACGTTCTTGGACAAGTGACATCCCAACACGCCCACTGTTTCTACTAAGCCAGATGGGTATACTATAAAAAATGAGCATATCTGCTTGCTTTTTTATGTACCGCGCTCATCACAAAAAACCTTGCTTGTTGGAGTAGGACGTACGCTTGCCAATACCGTGACCATGGTCTATACTCAAGAACGTTCCACGATCATTTATAATCGGGAGACGGTAATGGTAGAATTCAAAACGCCGGAGTTTGAGGATTGGCTGAAGGCGCATGGTCGGGTGCAAAAGCTGCTCTTTCCTGACATATCGTTCGATCAGAAAACCCTTCGCGCGGCATTTTCAGCGGTTGATCTATCATTTAAGATGACCTTCTCTCAGCCGGCTCATATGGATTACGACTATCCTTTGCGTGGAAGCGAATTTGTGCGATCCATGCGGGGTGCGCGTGCTGACGAACAGTGCGCAACAATAGCATATGCCGTTGCATTATGTAACTCGCAAGATACTGTTGCACAAAATACCGGTGAAGAAATTCTAACTATGATTCTTGCATACGGAGTGACTGGAGAACTGCCAAAGACCGCAAAAGAAGTGTATGGCGAGCCCCGATAAACGGGGTTCTTTTTATACACGCAACATCCACGCATGCGTTCTATGGGTGGCCGCTCCTCCAGGCAGCCGCGCACACTTACAACGTTATCTTTTTGACGCTCCAGTCACGCCCCATAATACAAAACATCCCGCTCAAAAGCGGGATGTTTCCATCACACGACAGATGCGCACCGCACGAACCGTTAAGCGGTCCCGCACATTGCGCCGGAGCTTCCTCCGACAACGCTCTTCATAAATTCTATCGCCTGCCCCGCAAAAAGAGCGACGGCGATACCGATAAGTCCCCAGACAAGTGCCGTTTTCGCCTTGGTCACTGTTTGCTCGTTGCCGCCGGCAGTCAAAAACAGGAATCCGGAATAGAGAATGGCGGCAATAGCAAGAATGAACACAATGTCCTGAAAATACCCCTTAAGGTTATTAAGGAGATTCACGACATCGCAGGGTTCACTAATGCCTGAGGCAAGAACCAAGAGCGGCGCTCCCCACGTTATAACAAGACCTCCTAAGATGCGTTTTTTCATAAGGGGAATTATCGTATCGGAGCAAATGTGCAGTTCCGCACATCGGTGCCGCCAACGACGGTAATGACGAAATCAATTGCGTAGGAAGCAAAAAGAGCAACGGCGATACCGATAAGTCCCCAGACCAGAGCCGATCGTCCGCTTTTTACCTTCTCCTCATTGCCGCCCGATGTAAGAAACAAAAACCCGGCATACAAGACGGCCGCTATCGCAAGCACGAACACGATGAACGCGAACACCTGAATGAATTGGCTTACCAACTTCGCGACATCGCACACGCCGCTAAAATTCCCGGCAAACGCCGCAAGGGGCGCTACCAGGGAAACGGATGAAACGATAAGCGCTTTCGTATTAGTAGTCATGTAGTTACTTGTCCCTGCCACGATGCTGGCAAGGACCGTATTTAGAATCCACACTCGACCTTTGATCAATGTTCAGTATATACCCGATACTATCACAAATAGTGGTCATTTTCAATGATCTATCCACAGGCAATGCCTGCACTATGTATATAAAAAATCCCTATAAACATGAGGACGCCCCGACAAAGTCGCACACGATAAGAACGATCCCCTTGCCGATAAGAACGATGGCGATCCCGATGAGTCCCCACAGAAAGGTCTGGTGCGCAGTGTTCACCTTCTGCTCGTTGCCGCCCGCCGTCATATATAAAAACGCGGCATACAGTATCATGATGATACCAATCGGAACGACTATGCTCATCAAATACCCGATAACAGAGTCAATGACCTCTCTAAATGTATTATATGTGAGCGGGTTTTCTATCGTAAGCCCGGCATACAACGCTCGCGGCACAAAAACACTCCCCCAAAGCGCAAGGGAAACAAGCCGGGTGTTGTAACGGAATATTCTCTGTTTCATCGCGAAATACTATCGTGATGTCTTTAAAAATCCCTCGTCAATCAGGACAAAGCCCGACATCAGAAGAATAAGGAGTTCGCCCGTCAGTAAAAATGGGGGCATAATAAAAACCACTGTTAAAACCTCTTCTAGGGTACCACGCCTTACCTGTAGCGGCAATGGGTCTTCCGGCGCTGGTGTCCGCGGGTAGAAATACATCAAGCCGCCCTATTGTACAAAGAAAAATGCTCCCCGGTAATGCCGGGGACGGTAATAATTTTAGATGCAGGAACGCCTGCCGCGATAAGCTGGGACCTGCGGGTATTATCCAGCACCTCATAGACCGGAGTAAGGCCGGCGCTCTCCGCTTTTGTAATAAAACTGCTGATGGAGGGACCGTCCCCGCGCCCCGCCCCAAGAAGATTGGCATCAACGCATGTTGCCGCTTCATGGCACGCATCTTGGTGCACCCGGGTCGGCGGGTAGCCCTCGGTCACCTGCCACGTGCCCGGCGCCATGCTACTTGCCAGATCGGCAAGTTTTAATGCGGTAACCGACTCTATTCTACAAGGGTCAGTTCCCGTACATGCAGCACCCGGTGCTTTAACAGGAATACCCTGTGATTCAAAGGTTACGCATGACTGGCATCCTGGCGCATTCGGCCCCCCGCCTGGCGGAGGAGGTGGTGGGGGGGGAGGGGGCGGCGGAGGCGGTGGAAGAACTGTGATACTTTGCGTCGTGCAGGCAGGAAGTTGGGTCCAGGGCTGAACCACATTTTGCACCTTAAAACCCTCTCCACCAGCCAAAAGCTTGATCGTCACATCTACGAACATCCAGGCAAGAAATACGATAGCAATGCCTGTTACAAGGGTATACAGCCGGTTCTTTGCATCAGATATTTTCCCGGGGTTCCCACCTGCGATGATAAACAAAAGCCCGATAACAAGGACCATGATGGTCGCAAGCGGTATCGCGATGTAGAACATCATGTAGTCAATGAGGTTCTTTATTAAACTCGGAATACAAGAAAGCGTGCACTCGCCCTGCGTGCCAACACCGCACGGAACGATCGGTCCTCCAATGGGAACAATCGCCAAAGCGATCCCGGCGAACACAAAAACAAAAACAGCTACAAAAATTCCCGCAACAAGTGATGAATGCCTCATAAAAATAAATATTATGTGAACGGTACGCCCGTGCAATCCCTCCCTCCCAGTACGATGCATACGACGGCAACCAGACCCTTACCAACAAGGACGAATGCGATACCGACGGCACCCCAGATGAGCGCACGATGGGCCATCTTCACTTTTTCAGGAGATCCGCCGGATGTCATGTAAAGAAGCCCCGCATACAGGATCATAATGACCGCAACGGGAAGCGCTATGCCAAGTATAAAATCTGCGATGGCGCGCGCCGCGTCCCCGAACGTATCAAACTGAACAGGGTTCCCGTATCCTCCGGCAAGCGCAATCCCCGTTCTGCCAATGGCCGCAAAGATAAGGGGGACTATCAACCGAATGGCCGGTACCCGATACATGTATGTCGTGCGCATAGTCATTATTTAAACGCGCTATACGCGGTATTAAGACGATTCCGTGCGATAGACACCGTTTGCGCCGCGTCAAACCTGCGAGCAGTAACCGCCTCTATCATTTCTTTGAATATATCATCGGCGGTCTTGGTATCCGGCTTCAACCAGTTTTTTGCCGATAACACCTGGCCGTAAAATGGCGCCACCAGCCGGTCGGAAGAAAAAGATATGAGAAGCCGTCTTGCGGGTGGAAGTTTATTCACGTCAAGATAGCGCTTCACCGAAGGACCCGTCAGATACAGCACAAAATTCCATGCGGCAGACGGATGCAGAGAAAGGCGTGAGACAGCGGCAAATTGATACCGGCCGAGAGTGACGCGCCGCGCACCCTCCTTTATTTGAGGAACCGGAGCAGTGCCAAAGTTCAGATGAGGGTTCTGCGCACTAAGCCGGCCGATATCGGAAGCATACCCAAGCATCATCGCGACTTTTTCATCGGCAAACGCCTCAAAAGAATTTTGATAGGCAAGTGACCAGCTATAATTTTTCTTCTCCGGGATCGCAAAAGACGCATAAAATTCCAGCGGGGCTGCGGCCCGATCAATTTCAACTTTTCTCGCCGCCCGGTCGTACACACCGTCACCCGCCTGCATAATAAGCAGTGAGACGATATCGGTATAATGGTCAACGTTGGCAAGCCCGAGAGCGACGCCCGCGCGCTTCAGTTCATTATCAGCTCCGATGATGGTGAGGGCCTTCACCTGTTCCGCGAACGCGTCCCATGTCGCTGCCGGTGCGGGAATATTCGCCGAGTTAAAAAAGTCCTTGTTATAAAAAAGTGCTAACGTATCAAGGTACAGAGGAAACCCGATGATCTCCCCCTCCGGCGTGATCAACTGAGAATGAAACATGTCCGCAAAATCGGTCCTAAAGTTCCCAGAAGTGTAAAGAAGCTCGTCCGCGGGAAACGAGGAGATCTTGTCCTGATGACGCAATAGCTGTGAGTCATCAAGGAAAAAGATATCGGGACCTTGGTTAGATGCAAGCGCATTGATAAGTTCCGATTCGTAGTTTGTGGGATCCTTTTCAACAAGTGTTATGTTCGTCCCCGGATTTTTTGTCTCGTACTCGTCAACAATGCCAAGTAACGGATCGCGTTCAATGCCTCGATGGGGAGCGGCCCACACAATGATCTCGGCGCTCCCGGGACCAGCATCGCGGCCACCAACAATAAGTATAAGCGCCAAAAGCACCACCAGGCCGATGATGCCGTAGATGATGAGCTGCGCTCTGTTGAGACCGGCAAGAAATGCCATAGGTCAGGAGTGTTTATTGAAAAGGAGGCCGTAATGATGCGACCCGCCGTCAAACTCTTCAACCAGTGAAAAACCACAACGTTCGGCGAGTTCCGTGGCGTGCGCCTTTGTGACGCGCATATTCATCGGCGGACCGGACATACGATCATCCCACTCTAGTATAGCAAGCTTGCCGCCCGGCCGTAACACCCGTCCGCCCTCGCGGATAACCTGTTCTTTGTCGGACGCCTGGAAAAGAATATTCGCGATAAGAACCAGGGCAACCGACTGGTCTTTAAGGTGGGATCCTGCAGGAAGTTCCAGATCCGCCCACACATAATCAATGTTCAAAAGATGAGCGGTTGCTGCCCTCGTCCGAAGCGCCGATAACGCCTCTTTCTGAATGTCTATGGCAAAGACCCTGCCACCCGATCCAACGGCTCGCGCAAGCGGGATCACGAAAAAGCCGGCACCGCACCCAAAATCTGCCGCCATATCTCCGGGCTTCAATCCGAAAGAATCCACGATATGATCGGGTCTTAAAAACGACTCCTCCATCCCACCGGCAGGATCTCCGGCGGTCATTTGTTGAGTTGCTATTCCCTCCACCATGGTGAGAAAGCGTACGGCGCGAAACACAAAGGGTCATCCCCGCCGAACGCCATGCCGCACGCGCCCTATGACTACAGCGTCGTGACTGATGCGATCTTATCTTTTTCTTCAAGTTTCATAATGCGCACTCCCTGGGTCGCCCGTCCCAAGACCGGTATCGTCTTTACCGAGGTGCGGATCACCTGGCCGCGCTCCGACATGGCTACCAACTCTTCGGTCTCTTCGCCAACAATCAGCGCATTTACGATGCCACCGTTCTTTGCCGTTATCTTCCCGGTCAAAATGCCGGACCCGCCCCTTCCCTGAAGTTTGTATTCTTTCAATGGCGTCTGCTTCCCATATCCGTGCTCCATGACAACCAGAACATTGTTATTCACGGTCGCAGGATGCTCAACGGTCGCCGTGTAAGCGACATCCATACCGACCACCTCATCCGCCTTGCCAAGACGCAACGCGCGAACTCCCGCGGCATTCCTTCCCATCGGACGCACGGCACCTTCCTTGAAACGGATGGCCTTGCCCATTCGTGTCACAAGCAACACATGGTCCTTTCCATATGAAACCTTTACCCATCGGAGCACATCGTCTTTTTTCAGCTTGATGGCGATAAGTCCTGATTTGCGGACCGACTCAAACGCCAATCCGTCTACCTTCTTTATAATACCATGTTTCGTTGCCATGATTAAGAATTGCGCCGGCGCATCGCCTTTTTTGCTCTTTTTGGGCGCGGCCAAAACAGACGTGATGGTCTCGCTTTGGTTCAGGCCCAAAAAGTTGATGACCGCCTTCCCTTTTGCCGTCCGCATCCCTTCAGGTATCTCATACGCGGTGATCTGATACACTTTCCCGAGGTTTGAAAAGAACAAAAGATTTGAATGGGTGTTTGCCGCAAAAAAATGGCTGACCACGTCCTCTTCCTTCGTTTCCATGCCAATAATGCCCTTCCCGCCGCGTTTTTGAGCGCGGTACGCATCCGGCTTGATCCGTTTAATGTATCCGTCCTTGGTAACCACCACGATCGTCTCCTCCTCCGGAATAAGGTCCTCCTCCGCGATCTCGCGCGCAGCTGATTTTACCAACTGTGTGCGCCGGGGATCTCCATATTTTTGCCGGATATCGGCAAATTCCGCCTTGATGACCTCAAGAACTTTCTTCGGGTCTTTCAAAAGCCCTTCATAATATTTTATAATGTTCTGCTTTTCCTTCAGTTCATCGTCAATTTTTTTCCGCTCAAGCCCCGCGAGCGTCTGCAAGCGCATTTCAAGAATAGCGGCCGTCTGCGCGTCTGAAAATTTGAATTTCGCTTTCAGGTTCGCGTGCGCCTCTTCTTTGTCCGAGGATTTCCGTATCGTCTGAATGATCGCATCAATATGATCAAGGGCTTTTTTGAGCCCCTCAAGAATGTGCGCCCTCTCTTTTGCGCGCAGAAGATCAAACTCGGTTCTTTTTACCACCACCACGTTCCGGTGTTTCAGATACTCCTCCAACACGCCTTTGACGGAAAGGACCTGGGGCTGGATACCATCAACAAGCGCGAGCATATTCAAATTAAAATTCTTCTCAAGATCGGTGTACTTGTATAGAGAATTCAGGATCTTTTGGGGATATGCGTCATTTTTAAGGTCTATCACGAACCGAAGGCCGTCTTTGTCCGACTCGTCACGAATGTCCTTAATGCCCTCTATCTTTTTTTCCTTCACGAGATCAGCGATCTTTTCTATAAGTTCGGCCTTCACCACCTGGTAGGGGATCTCGGTCACAACTATTTGTGCCGCGCGCGATCCGGCATCGTCTCCCTTTTTCCCTTTCTCCGTGATCTCGGCCTTGCCGCGCATAAGGATCGCCCCCCTCCCCGAGTTATACGCCTGCCTGATCTCGCGCTCATTGAACATGTATCCACCGGTCGGAAAATCGGGACCTTTGATAAATTCCATGAGGTCGTCCGCCGTCGCCTTTGGGTGATCAATGAGATGCCCCAGCGCGTCCAGCACCTCGCCTAAATTATGAGGAGGAATGCTTGTCGCCATGCCGACCGCGATACCGAGCGTGCCGTTCAATAAAAGATTCGGCACCGCGGCGGGAAGAAGTGCCGGCTCTTTTCTTGTGCCGTCGTAGTTGTCGGTAAAAGGAACGGTATTTTTTTCAAGGTCCTTCAGCATTTCTTCGGCGATCCCTGTCATTTTCGCCTCCGTGTACCTCATGGCGGCGGCATTGTCTCCGTCAATAGAGCCGAAGTTCCCCTGTCCGCGCACCAAGGGGTATCGCATAGAAAAATCCTGAGCCATCCGCACCATGGAATCGTAAATTGCGGCATCGCCATGGGGGTGATAATTTCCCATGACATGTCCCACCACTTTTGCGGATTTCTGCTGTTTCGCGTTATGCCGAAGGCCCATTTCGTGCATGCCGTAGAGGATCCGGCGGTGCACCGGTTTCAACCCGTCGCGAACATCGGGAATGGCACGGGAAACGATAACAGACATCGCATAATCAAGATACGATGTCTTCATTTCCTGAACGATGCCTTGGTTTTTTATTTTCCCGATATCCATAGTGTTCTTCCGGTGTGCGCACACAACCTGCGACCGAGGCACACTAAGCTATCTTCTATTCAAAAACATATCCGGCCGCTTGCCCGATACCATCCAAAACATTGTCATTGGTCGCGCGTAACGCCGCAAGACCCCGTGATATAAAACGCCGCATCGCGCCAAACCACTCGCGGGGGACCTCAAGTGCCGCCTCCCCGACATCGCCCGCCTCCACATATCCAAGACCGTTGAACGCATGTGTGACCGCGCCAGATGCCTCGCTATGCAGAAGCCGCTCCCCGAACACACGCACACCCCCAAGTGCTTCCGTAAATAATGCCATCGTTACCCGAATGGGCTTTTCCAGCGGCGAATGCGTCTCTACCGCAATACCCGCATCGCGTCCCTCCGCCATAACTTGTACGTCTGGTATCGCCAACGGAATAGATGCCGTCTCGCCGATAGACCGCTTAAGAGAGTATCCCCACGCAAAAAAAATAAAAACAGAAAGGACCGCCATAAGCGCGCCCGCCACGAGTCGGCGCTCCTGCTCGGGACGGGCACGAAGTGAGTGTAACCAGTTCGGCATACTATTAAAATTTCTAATTACTAATATCTAAATCCTAAAAAATAAAAAATCTATCCATCAATACCCGAATGATTCATGCTCCCGTTTTGAATATTCAAATTTTGGTGTTTAATATTATTTAGAATTTAGAGCTCAGTTCTTAAAAATTCTCCCTAGGGCGCGCGGAGCACAACGACCTTCCTATCATCTTGCGGCAGATCCTTTTGCTTTATGGTGTACCGCTCTTCCGCCTCCTGCAAGCGAACGCCCATTTCTTTCAGAAACTTTTCTACTGATTCAATGTTCACCTTCAGCCCCGGTACTTTATAGTGCATCGGTATCACTACCCGCGGCTCTATCTGGTTCACGATCTTCGCCGCTTCCTCCTCGTCAATCGTGTACGTTCCACCAACGGGTATCATTAAAATATCCACATCTCCAATATTTTCAAGAACATCTTCACGGATCGCCTTCTCTCCGAAATCCCCCATATGACAGAGCGTTATCCCCTCCATCTCAATGACGTAGATGGTATTAAGACCCCGCTCCTTTCCCTCAACAGCATCATGGAACGTCTGAATGCCGCGCATGGATACCCCTTTTATCTCGTATTCGCCGGGTCCCCGTATAATGAATGGGTTTTCGGGAATGCTTTCAGTGTTGTTGTGATCAAAATGATCATGCGTCACCAGCACAAAGTCCGCCCGGAAGCGGGGCGGGGTAAGTCCGATGTCTTTGGAGAACGGGTCTATGACCCCAACAAGGTCCCCCGTCTGAAGCTTAAAACAGGATTGTCCGTACCATGTAATGACCATAGAGATGAATGAATAAAGCCCCGCATGGGCCTGTCCGCGCCAAGGATACCATTTTTTTCGGAATAATGGAAGCGCACGATCAGATACAGCGTGTACATGCATATGCGGGGTTCGTTCTCACCACCAAGGATTGCGAGACATCCTCCCGGAAACAATAGTATTATTGGGCCGGAGCACCCTTGAGAATCTCGCCCGCTGGGGTCGCTTTGAGATGTTCATCAAGCAGCTGCCAGGTAAAGTCATAGAACTTGATGGATCTTTGTGGAGGCCCAAACAACACAACGATCGGATATGCATGGCTCGGATCCCAATCAGGAAAGAAGCTGTCAATCCTATACGTGCCCGGTTTTAAATCAAAGATGGGCAGTGGGTTCCAGGCCTGAATGCCATTTAGGTGGAACTCACGGCTTGCCGATACGGCCGCATCAAAGTGCTGGCGCTGAAGTTCAAGCGACGGAAAGGTAAGATAATCGCTCGCACGAAATCCAAATTCACCGAACACAACCGGCTTGGTACTTCTCGCTTTGATATTCTTGATCTCAAGACGCACTTCATTCGTGGCGCCATATGAATGCGGCGCGATGTAGTCCACGGTAGAATACAGGGAAAACGGCGTGCCGCCATTGAGATTATCAATGTCAGGGATCACGGCGAACTCTGCCGTCGGCCAATGCCATGCGGTGGTATACGGTTCCCGTTGCGGCGGTATAACTTCGCCAGCGGTGATCAGATGGTTTGTGTCAAGCCGCCGAATTTCCTTGTTCATGCGGTAGATAAAACTAAGCATCTTCTGATCGTACCAGCCCTCATCCCAGTAGTTGATCTTGTAGTTGACCAATAACTCGCTCGCGGACTCATAGGAAAGGATAGCAGAATGATTTTTGAGCGCGGGAATGATACTCCGAAGGTACGTGAGATAAAATCTTTCTTCCGCACTTCCCGGCGAGATGAAGAACGTATCATTTCCGGCATAATTTTCAATTGGCTTGCTGCAGGGAACGATCGTGCCGTTCTCACGGCATCTCCACTCCAGAAACCCGATACCATGAAAAAGTTCCACATGAACCTTGATGCCGTTCCTCTGGGCTATGTCAAGAAACTTCGTCAAACGGTCAACATAGATCGGGTTTATAGAACCATCCGACAAAAACCACGGGTCCCAGTTGTGGTACGTCACCAGGGCCTGGAAGTCGCTTTTGCTTGGCGTCAGAAGACGAATGGTGTTTATCCCTAGAGTGTTTTTCAAAAGCCGAAGCTCGTCTTCAATTCCCTGTTCGTTGAAATCGTGAAATATTTGGTGAAAGTCATAGTGCTCATATGTTCCGTCTGAAATAAACTTTTTGACATATCTTCCTCCAAGGTAATTTGCGCCCCTGATCCTATATTCGTTTCCGTTAAAAACAAGCTTGTCTCCGTCAACATGAACAAACCCTGCAACCGGGGGTGGCGTGGACAAAAAGTTAAATGTGAACGTAACACTGCCTCCGGCGGTAAGGGTCTGTGTGGCGGATGGCGTGGTGTCGGTAAAGACCGCACCGGCCGGACCTCCCGACACATAGGTGAACGTATAGTTCCCCACAGTTAATGATGGAGAGTTGGTAGGTATCGTAACCGGAAGGTTAGCGCCTGAACCGTAGGGTGTAGCATAGTCGGCCTTGATGGAGCTGTCAGAGCCGGATGCGGGCCATGGA
>Ga0155245_117_pt1 | contig 38013 bp, 33 predicted proteins | sample RifCSPhighO2_02_FD_106213 | JGI IMG/M metagenome (GOLD analysis project Ga0155245, IMG submission 106213) | Candidatus Sungbacteria bacterium RIFCSPHIGHO2_02_FULL_51_29 | reverse complement strand
ACAAATTGTCGCCTATTCAATTTCTGTTACAATGGTCGGAGGCGAATGTCGTAAAAATGCCCCTGGAGTCCAGAATTGGGTTGCATTATACAGGGTATTGCAAAATTTTATAAAATATGTTATAATGTAAGCGAATAGTGGTTTTGCATAGACCATCATTATGTACAAAAAGGGGGAGGTGAGTGGTCATGGTGCGAATGGTAGGATTGCTTCTCGCTCTGTTTGCTGGTGCTGGGTGTGCCACACTCCCGCTTTCGGCCCGTATGGCCGGGAACGTGCCGCATGAGGCATCAGACATAGAGTTTATCGCCGATGGCGATGTGCTCTATCTCTTTGCCCGTTCACAGGGAGTCGCCCGTGCGCTTTGCGCGAGTATCGGTGGTGATGTTGCGCGTCAGGAGGGGCGCGGCATGGCACGGGCCGAGGGTCGCCGGACGGGCATGGGGCGCGTGAACGGATGTTATGCGGATGCGCGCACGGTAGTCATGTGTCTTGAGGGGTTCTGCCCCGCGGATGTATCACGCGCATTTCCCGAGCGCGACGATTTTGCACTTACCTTCGCCGGCGGAAACCTCGTACTTGTTTCCAGTGATGTTCGTGCGGTGGGAAGTGTGTGTGGCGATGACCGGACCGTCTGCCAGCGCCCTGCGTTTGCGATCATCGTCTGCCAGGCGGCCGATGATGCCTGCATTGCGCATGAGGAGAGGCACCATCGGGAAAGACAGTTTCATGAGTAGCGTGCGCCCCAGCACAGCGGGGCGCAGTTTTAATATTGTTGACCGTATTTCCGCTTCCCGCTACCAATAGAATATGCACGAACATGCTGGCAGTTGGATAACCAAGGGAAGAGTATTCGCACTATTGTGCGGCGCGTGTATCGCGGGCGTCGGCATCGCGTCATTTGCGCCATCGGTCTATCTTGTCTTAGCGTTTTTTATATTTGGCATCGGTGCGATCGTATATGGTATTCGCGCCGGGGCGCGCCGACGGATGGCTTTTGTTATCGGATGCGCCGTGCTCATATGCGCAGGCGGCATGCTTCGTTTTATCACCTATGCGATCCCGGGTTCGCCGTTGCCGGAACATGTTCTTGGCGCAGATGTTGAGGTGGTGGGGCGCGTTAGCGAGGAGCCGATAGATAAGGAAAAGAGCCAGCAGGTTACACTTCAAACATCTTTTGTTGAGCGGGGTGATGAGCAAGTTGAATTTTCCGAGACGATCCGTGTTACCGCCCGACGGTTTCCAAAAATAGCATATGGCGCGCGCGTTCGCGTGGCAGGCAGTATTGAGGAGCCGGAAAATTTTTCGGATGATTTTGATTATCGTGCATATCTCGCAAAAGACCGCATCCGCTACGTGATGATATTTCCCGATATCGTCCAAGAAGGGGAGTCGCGACGGGGCGTTCGTTCGTATCTCTTTTTGATAAAGAAAAAATTCGCCGGCGCGCTCTATGCGGCGCTACCCGAGCCGCATGCATCATTTGCCGCAGGGCTTTTGTTGGGCGAGCGCGGTAGCATTCCAAAAGAACTGTTGGAGGATTTTCGGCGTACCGGCACGACGCACATCATAGCGCTTTCCGGGTATAACATTACGATCGTTGCGGATGCCGCCTTGCAGGCGCTTTCGTGGTTTGGCATATCGTTTATGGCATCATTCTGGGCGTCTTCTCTTGCCATTATTCTTTTTGCGATTCTTACCGGGGCGTCCGCATCTGTCGTGCGTGCTTCTCTTATGGGCATTCTCGTGCTTGTTGCACGAAAAGAGGGGAGGATGTACAACATGCGAAATGCTCTTCTTGCCGCAGCCGCTCTCATGGTCATGGAAAATCCGATGATACTTCGCTTTGATGCGGCGTTCCAACTTTCATTTCTTGCAACGGTTGGGCTTGTCTATCTGTCGTCTGCGATAGATGCGCGACTTGAGGCGCTAAAAGAAAAATATATCAGGCGTTTTGGTGGGCGCATTCCCGAGGAGCGGGCAGGAAAGAAAAAATTTTTTCTACGGGAAATATTCGTTTCCACTCTTGCCGCGCAAATACTAGTGCTACCGCTCCTGATCCATCTTTTCGGGTCCGTTTCTATAATTAGTCCTATATCAAACGTGCTGGTGCTTGCGGCCATTCCTTATGCGATGTTTTTTTCGTTTTTGACGGGTGCCCTTGGGCTTGTGGTAGGTGTGCTTGCGCGCATTGCTGCATTTCCGGCCTGGGCGTTGCTTGAGTATGAAATGGTCATAGTTCGTTTTTTTGCGGGTTTGCCAATGGCCGCGGTCGCTTTGCCGAAATTTGTTGGCGTGCTTCTGGCGCTAGGATATGCCGCCATGTTGGTAATGCGGTTTTACCCGTTCAGGAAAAGCGTCAAGACAGATGAGGAGCGTCGCATTAGTTGACAAATACTAAAATAGTTATATAATTACCCTACTCTTTGAAAGTTGGTATGGCAGTTGAAACGGAGGAGCGGATGATCAGCGCTGATCGTTTTTCGTATCTCATGACGGAAGCAATGCTTTCCCAAACACTGGGAATTGGGATCGGGCATCCGATTCGGGTGTTTTCCCTTGCCGGATGCGGTCTTGATGAGGCGAAATTCTTGAACGAACTTGAGCCGACGTTTAGCTTGTTGTCATGGGATCCGTACGATGTGAAGCGCGAACAGGTGGCATTTCTTGCCGAGCGCTTTTTTCACGAAAAAAGCCGTCTTGATATGTTCCTTGCCGATCACTATGCCGGCGTGACGACACTTGAGGCAGTCGGCGACCTTATCGTGCAACTTTCGCATGATGAAAGATGGGCGTTTGAGCGTATTCGTCCGCGGCGAAAGCGTTCCATATCGCGCTTCGTTCTTGAGCGCGGAAGATCTCTCAACGATTGGGCCGTGAAGCCGCTTCGGGTTGGCAGAACTTTCACGCAAAAAGCCGGGTCCGCGCGGGAAAACGATGAGCGAGTGTTACAGCGGGTCTTTGACGAAACGTCACCGGCCGTAACGGCCCGCGACGATTTTCGCGACCTTTTGAAGTGTCTCGCGGAAATGGTTCGCGAGGTGCGCCCGCCTGTTCGCGGCATTGAGATGACGATGCATCAGGTGAGCATCTTTGCCGATGCGACCGATGAAGGCGATAATTCGCCGGAAGGGATACACCAGGACGGAGCCGATTATATCGTCTCGGCCCTTGTCATTGAGCGGGATGGTGTTCTCGGCGGAGAGTCCATCGTGTATGGCCCCGACAAGAAGACGGAGTATCTTCGCATCACACTTGTTCCAGGCACCGGTCTTTTTCAGGCGGATAAAGGATCTCCTTTGTGGCACGATGTTACACCCATCAAGGATGATCCGGCAACACCACCGCTTTATGGTAAGCGAAGCATTCTTGGATTTGATATGAAGGTAGTGCGGGAAGAATGAAAAAAACCAAGGAGGAACACCTCATGAGAAGCGCAGGCGTGCGACAGGTTATTCGTATCGTATGCGGTGTCATTTTTCTGGGAGCGCTTGTCGGTTTTTTTCCGTCAAACTCCTTTGCAAACCATGTTGGGCATGAAAAAAAAGTGGGTGACATGTCTCCGGCAGACCTTGCGGCATCTGTGAATATCTACGACTACGGATCGGGAGTGTTGTTCTTTCAGCTTTCTAAACTTGTACACCGGAATAGCTTTGCAAAAGCATACGAAGCGTTTGGGCATGCGCTCGCCGCCTATAAGAAGGCGAATCCGAATGCGATCGTATCTGCCATTTCACCGATTGCTCCGAACAATAGTTATTCAACGTATCCGATGTGGGGATACTGGGTGAATGTTGAGTATGCACAGGTGCGATAGCGCCTGAACCCGCCGAAGAGGCGGGATTTTTGTATGTAGTGTGCGAGCCCTCTCTGATTTTTAGGGTGCAGCCGCAATTTTTTAAAATCATTGACAACATATTATAAATATGCTATTAAATTTCTCTGATAGCCGGAGGTGTTTTTATCCGGCAAAAAGCTCGTTGACACGGTAGAAAAACACACAAACAGGGAGGAATCATGAGAAGGATCGCTTTGCTGTCACTTCTATTAACGCTCACGTTTGTTGGGAACGGTTATGCAGTGCAGTACATGCCCGCGCCGCCTCTTTCACAGGTGGTAACAACGTCGGTTGGCGATGTTACCAAGGGCCCCGTCACACAGGTTCCCACAATCACGTGGGGAGGGGACGAGGCGACCTATTATGCGAATGGCAACGCGCGCGAGACACAGCGCGGAAGCATTTTTGACAAGGAAGGTGTTCGTCTCAAGCTTGTTCGTGAAGACAATTTCGTGAAGCAGGTTGAGGACTATGTTTCGGGCCGTTCCCCATATCTGCGGGGAACGCTCGGTATGATCACATTAGCCCTTGATGTGCTTAATCGCGATCCGCGCACGTCCCCGGTCTTTGTGTATCAAATGACGGAGTCATTGGGAGACATGCTGGTGGTGCGCGACAATATCAAGACGCCAAAAGATCTTTGCGGCAAGACAATCGCGCTTCAGGCGTACGGCCCGCACGTTGATTTCATGATGAAGATTGTGACAGATGCGTGCGGTTCGGTCGGTAAGGTTACTATCAAGTGGACCAAGGATCTGACCGGCACGGCAAATACACCGGCTGCGGCGTTGCAGCAGGACAAAACAGTTGATGCCGTCTTTGTCATCGGTCCGGATGCCATGAAACTTACCAATAAAGGTACCGTTGGCACCGGGCGTGAGGAGTCGGTCAAGGGTGCGCGCATTCTGCTTTCAACCAAGACGTTTGATACCGCGATCGCGGATCTTTATGTGGTGCGGGCGGATTACTTCCGTTCCAACCATGTTGATGTTGAGCGGTTTACTCACGGGTTGCTGGTAGGTGAAGAGGCGCTTTCCCAGCTCGTCAAGGGCAAGGCAACGCGTCAGAAGGATTACAATCAGATGGTTGCCGCGATGGCCGATGTTTTGTTGGACGACCCGAAGGGCACGGCAGACGGTCTTGCTGGTGCGGAGGGCATGTACGAAGATGCGCGGTTTGTCGGGTATCCGGGGAACGTAAAGTTCTTTGGTGATCAGAACTATCCACGTAATTTTGAGAAGCGCGTCAACGAGGCCCAGGCGGCTCTTATCTCCATGGGACTTCTTTCCAAGAAGCACTCCGTGGAGCATGCCAAGTGGGACTATAAGCGTCTTGCTGCCGGTCTTCGGAACACTCAAGGGGTCCAGGTCCCACGGTTTGACTCTGGTGAGGTTGCCAAAGTCATTGATAGGAAGCAGAAGCAGGGAACCCTCTCCGAGGGCGAGCTCTTCTCCTTTGATGTATTCTTTCAGCCGAACCAGAACGTGTTTTCCAAGGATCAGTATGGTGCGGACTTCGCTAAAGTTACGGAGTTTTCCTCAACGTACGGCGGTGCGGTTATCACGATTGAGGGCCATAGCGACCCACTCGGATATTTGAAGGCACGGAAGGATGGTCAGACAGAGGAAGTGTTGCGCCGCACGATGCAGGCGGCAAAGAATTTGAGTTTGTCGCGGGCAAACGCAGTTCGGGATGGCATCATCGCGTACGCGAAGTCAAAGGGCATCACGCTTGATCAGTCGCAGTTTGTAGTGGTTGGTCACGGCATTGACAAGCCAAAGAATGGCAAGTGCGGTGCCGATCCGTGCGCGCCAAAGACCGAGAAGGAGTGGCGTGATAACATGCGGGTGGAGTTTCGCGTCATTCAGATTGAGGCGGAGTCGTCTGCCTTCAAGCCCCTTTAAGGTGGGCCAAGGGAGACGAGTATGAACAGCATCTTCCGGCGCTTCATTCCCCTCATCGTTGTTCTTTCATTCATGTTCGCACTTGCCGCATGTGAGGGCCAGACGCCCATAGCGCCGGCAAGTCAGAGTTCGCAGGCACAGACACCGTCCGTCTCCGTAGATATCGGGCGTACTGATGTCGTCAAAGCATGGCCGACTCCGGCGCCCGCAGAGCAGAAGATTGAGATTGCGGCGAACCTTTTGGCGAAGAACTACTACTTTGTTCTTGACGGTTCCGGCAGTATGGACCGCAAGGCCTGCGGGTCCAACGAGGACAAGATCGTTGTGGCTCGGCGCGCGCTCAAAGAACTTATGATCGTTGTTCCCGCTGATGCCAATGTCGGCTTCGCCGCGTTTGATTCTCGTCTGGGAACGAGCGAGCGCGTGCCGATTGGTGTGGGTCATCAGAACCGTGAGGTGGTTCGGCGCGCGATTGATGACACGATCGCGGACGGCGGAACTCCGCTCTATAATGCGGTTGTTCTCGGCTATAAGAAGCTTGAGGAGCAGGGACGGCGCCAGTTGGGGTATGGCGAATACCATCTCGTCATTGTGACGGATGGTGAGGCAAACCAAGGGCAAGATCCGACGAAGGCGGTGAATTACATTCTTGCCAACAGTCCCGTCGCCATTCATACGGTCGGGTTCTGTATCGGTAGTGATCACAGCTTGAACCAGAAAGGCCGGGTTGAGTACAAGGAGGCGAGCAACTATCGATCGCTCAAGCAAGGCCTTGAACAGGTTCTTGCGGAATCACCGGTGTTTGACGCCACGTTCTTTCAGAAGTAATACGGGAATTCCCCGGGGGCCATACGGCCCTTTTTCATTACAACAAAAGATTACCAGCTAAAGCCGGCAGCTTTTTACTATAGGGTATGTATTGCCGGTTATCGCGATAGTTTTTAATTATACACAGGCATCCACATCGTGCACGCAAAAATATTTTTCCATTCCTCATATTTTTGCTATCGCTGGAATGTGAGGAATTTTAATGTGAGATGCGGAGTGCGCAAGATCGTGGCATTGTTTTTTGCAATAAAAAAGCTCCGCAGGGCGGAGCGTGTGTGGTGATTAGGCAGTCGCCTGGCGGAGTTTCTGGACTTGTCTGACCACACGATCAGAGAGGTCCTGGCCGAATTCTCTAAGTTCGGCGTCAAGACTCATATCAATATTTTCTTGCATGAGGTCAGTGATCGTTTTCGTAACATCTTCTTTCGTAACGCCAGTACCGGACGTATTACCCGTTTCAATGTCGCGCTGAAGCGCAAGAGATATCGCCTTATCTACGATACCCGCGATCATGGCGCCCGATGCGATGTCGCCGAGCAGCATGTCTCGGAACTCATCCGGCACGTCCTTTTCCGGATGCGCCTCGTCAAGAATGCCGGCAAGGCGTATGCGGTACAGGGCCCGCGCCTTTGAGTAAAGTTCTGTGGTCGCATGCGCTATCATATCGTCAATGCCGAGTCCTTCCGCAAGTCGGGTCTTCTTGAAATTCAGACGGAAAATTTGTCGTGCCGCATCTTGCTTTGGGCGCTCAATCTTGATTTTACGATCAACTCGGCCGTCTCTGACAACCGCGGGATCCAGCATGTCGGGGCGGTTGGTCGCAAGCATGACGATGACGTTTGAACTTGCGACACCGTCCATTTGTGCAAGAAACATCGGGACGATCGTGTTTTCAATATCAGATGAAATGCCCGAGCCGCGCTTTTTGAGGAGGGACTCGGCTTCATCTATCACAATGATCGCTGGGTATCCATACTTTGCGTGATGTTTTTTCGCAAGGTAGAAAAGCTGGCGGATGGTGGCTTCAGCGTTTCCCACGAACTTATCAAGAATTTCAGGACCATTGATGACAATGAGGGCGGTCTCCGCTCCCTTGCCACCGTGGGTTTTGATAAGCGAGGTTGCAACCGCTTTGATGATATACGTTTTGCCACATCCCGGAGGACCATAGAGGAGAAATCCCTTCGTTTGCCCCTTGTTGTAAAACGTGTAAAGGCCGGGATACTTATACGGCAATTCAATTCCTTCTATCAGCTGCCTCTTTGCTGTCTCAAGCCCGCCGACGTCGTCCCAGGAAACATTCGTAGTACCGGAGAACTGGAAGCGTTCTTCCGTGCGGCCGATTTTCCCGATGATGATGGAGCCGGTCGCATCAACGATGACGCGATCTCCCGCCTCAAGGTTTCCCGCGTACTTCCCACTAAGTACCACCTGCGGGGTGCCCGCAAGATCCACCTCGCACAAGGTATTCTTCTCGGCGTTTTGCACGACGCAGATCTTTCCGGGAAGAGGAACATCAACGATGTCGATGATCTGCGATGTCTCGCGCGAAACCCTTACCGAGTCGCCGCGTTCTACTGTGACGCTCGCGGGAAGCGGTACCTCATAGATTCGTCCGTCGTAGATAACGACGGCAGAGGCGGGAGATGCTTCTGTTGCCTCTCGGAGAGAGAGAACGCATGCATAAGGGATGGGGTGTTTTTCGTACCGTCGCAGTTTTTCATCCTGATCAAGAATAGTTCTTTGGGCCCGACGCAACTGGTCACGCCACTCCTCGGGGGTCTTTGGTTCGGGTCCTGTCGCTGTTCCTTCAGAACTTCTTTTTGGCATGCTCTTCAGAATGTCCGGTAGGCCGAGACGATCAAGAAGATCGGATGAGAAAAATTCGTTGTCGCGGTCGTGTGGCATTACGCACCATGTCAATGAACCGATGGATGCTCTAATTCATATACCAAAAAATAGAATTTGTCAATAGAATGAATAAAGCTATTTTTATTGGGGATTTGAGCATATCCCCAAACTATTGACAAAATGGCTGTATTATGATACTTATGGCCATACGTACATTGTCAACCGAGACGGTTAGACATGGGCATCGGAGATCTCCAATGCGTGGAAATGTAAAGGCCGCTCTTGTTTTTTTTGTTGTCGTTGGGGCGATTCTTCTTGGTCTCAGGTTCGCTATGCCGTTTTATGCCGAATGGAAGCTTCGCCACGCAAGCGACGCTAAGGCAACGAAGGGCACCATCACTGTCGCCGTTGATAACTGGATAGGATATTTCCCCCTGTGTTCGCCCGAGATGAAGAAGGCCATGCGTTCCTCGGGATGGAATTTCCGCTGTGAGGACGATGAGGCCGATTACCCAAAACGGATGAAGCGTCTGAAGGACAAGGATATTCGTTTTGCGGTTGCGACTGTTGATTCGTTCATCCTGAACGGCGCACCGGTCAATTTTCCCGGTGTTATTCCCATGGTCATTGACCAGTCCAAGGGCGGGGATTCTATTCTTGCCCGCAAGGATTGCGTCGCAAACCTCAATGCGCTGAAAGGGAGGGTGGATATAAAAGTTGCGCTTACGCCGAATTCGCCAAGTCATCACTTTGCGAAGGTCGCGGCATCACACTTTGGCATTCCTGAACTTCTTCCGCCGAAAGACCGAACGGGGCGGTTGGTTGAGACCAATGGCTCTAAGGAGGCATTGAAAAAGCTTCTTTCGGGCGAGGTGTGCGTCGCGATCCTGTGGGAACCGGACGTGTCGCGGGCGCTTGCGGATAAAAACATCATCAAGCTCTTGGGCACCGAAGATACGGAACGGGTCATCGTGGATATTCTCCTCGTGGATCCGGACTACGCCGACAAGAATTCGGAAACGGTTATGATACTTCTTTCACACTACTTTACCGTTCTGAAGTTTTACCGCGACAACAACGATCTTCTCGTAAAGGAGATCATTTCTGAAACGAAGGACGCGGACGGCAAGAAGTTCACGGAAGAGGCGGTCCGTGCCATGCTTAAGGGTGTTGAGTGGGCAACGCTTGCCGACAATGCCCAGAAATGGTTCGGCATCGCGGCACCGGGCGGCAAAGCCGATGAGGGATTGTATGCCACGATTGATTCTACCGTGCGCATTCTTCGGAACAACAAGGATTTCGCGCGCGACCCGATCCCCGATGGGGATCCGAGTCGTCTGACGCGAAGCCAGTTTATCCGTGAACTTTCCGCCAAAGCCGCAACGGGATTTATTATTCCGTCAAAGGGCGAGGTAGCTACCGGAGCATCCCTGGGCGCAAAGTTCGCGCCGCTAAATGACTCCGGATGGAAGGCGCTTCGCGAGGTGGGCGCGCTTAAGATTGAGCCGATCACGTTTCGGTCGGGAACCGCGGATCTTACTATCGCGGGAAAGACCGAGATTGATCAAGCGGTTGAATCGCTTAAGCACTATCCAAAGTTTCGCATCCTCATCAAGGGGCATACCGGAATGGTTGGAGACCCTGCAGAAAACAAAGTGCTTTCGCAGGAACGTGCGGACAGTATCGCGCGTTATATTATGGCAACATACGGAATTGACGAACATCGTTTGCGTCCGGTCGGTCTTGGTTCCAGCGAACCGCTTGCGCGTCTTCCGGAAGAACAGTGTTCCGAGACGCGATGCGAGCGTGCGTACAATTATCGTTTGCCACGAGTTGAAATTCTGCTAGTTGCCGAGGTCTACTGATATGAAAAAACGGGAAAGGAGGTGATCTCATGGGATGCTCTGATGCAGATGCGTTTTCTCGCGATTGGCTGTGGACGTCATACGATAAGAAGCCCGAGTTTGAGTTCAATAAAGGAACCGGCGCGTGGCGGAAGGTTGAACGTAGCGGAGCCAGAGTGAGAACGCCAAGCGGCACCGGCGCCCCAAAGGTGCCGATGCCGCGGACTCCGAAGAAGGGGCCGGAGAAGGGTCCTAGCCAGCGGAAAAAGATTACCGAGCTTCCTCGCGCGGACTTTTCTGCCGACGCTATTCGGAGGGCGGTGCGCGGATCAACGATCCAGCACCCGCTTACGGTTTGGCCGCCGATGCTGGGAATTTTGGGTGGTGGAGCGGTCATGCTTTTTCTTGCCTCTCCGCCGCTTGCGCTTGCCCTTGGGATTGGAGGGGTCGCTATCGGAGCCGGAACGTGGGCATTGAATCGCTTTCTTCGCGGCGATCTGTACGCCGCGAGGTATCTGAAACAGATGCGCGAGGCCCTAGCGGAGCGTCGTGAAGCGATGCTCGCCAATCTTCAGTCGGCTCTTGAGGAATGCCGCACGGTACGCGGAGGCGAGGCATTCGCCGATCAGGCGACTGAACAGTTTCCGCGCCTTAAGGAAAAGTTTGAGACGTTCGTTGCGATCTTGAACGATAAGTTCAGTGAAGGCGAGCTGACGCACGGACGTTTTCTTGCGGCAGCCGAGCAGTTGTATCTCGCGTCTCTTGATAACCTTCGCGATATTGCCATGATGCTTGAAAACATCAGGGCGATTGATAACGACGGATATATTGAGAGCCGCCTTACCGAACTTGCGAAAGATCCAGCTCCGTCCCAGACCGATGTAGAGGAGATCCAAACGCTCACCGAACGCAAGGAACTTCGCAGAAAGGAATTGGAGCGGGTTGACGAACTCTTAACCTTCAACGAGCGCTCAATGACCCAGATAGACAAGGTTGCAACAGCGCTTGTTAAGACGAAGACCATGAAGGGCGAGGCCTCTGTTGATATGGAGACGGCCCTTAAGGAACTTGCAGAACTTGCTGAACGGGCCCCGTCCTACGCGAGAACCGAGTAACACAACAACCATCCGCCCCCGCACGAACCGTGCGGGGGCGCACAAGGAGGCAAGAACATGCCGGTACAGGAACAGGTGAAGCAACTTCAGACCGCGAATCCTGATAAGCTTTCAGAAGAGTTGGGGCTTGTTGATCCAAAGGCGATTGAGGTCATGTCCGAGGCCGATAAGGCCCTTGCACTTCAGGCGAAGGATTATGTTAAGCAGCTTCTCAGTAATGCCGGTGATATCAAGGGCGAACGCCTTAGCAGGAATGCCGTAGAGCGGATTGGTTACAAGGCGAGGGCTAAGGCCGCAGCTTATAGTAGGAAACTTCAAGACCCCATTAAGAAGCTTTATCAGAGTGGTGAGGCTGGTAGTTCCGTCGGAAACTCTCTTGTTGATCTTCGGAATATGATGGAGGAACTTGATCCACACGAGTGGGATTTCGGTGCGGGTTGGAAGACGCGGGTGCTTGGACTGATCCCATTTGTCGGGGCGCCCGTCAAGCGGTATTTTCAAAAGTACGAAAGCGCTCAGACGCATATCGATGCGATCCTTGATTCGCTTGATAGTGGGGCTGACCAGCATCGTCGTGATATCATCACCCTTGAGGGTGAGCAAGATGACATGCGCGCGAATAGCATTCTTCTTCAGAAGACAATCAAGCTCGGTATGCTTATAGACAAGGAGTTTCAGGAAGCGCTTGCTGGAATGTCTCCCGAAGATAGGCAACTCCGATTCATTCAGGAGGAGCTTCTTTACCCGCTTCGCCAAGAGATTGAAGACATGCAGCAGGAGTTGATCGTGAATGATCAGGGATGGCTTTCCTATGAAGTTATCATTAGGAATAATAAGGAGCTTATCCGCGGTGTTCAGCGGGCACAGAACGTGACGGTAAAGGCGCTTCGCATTGCGGTGGTGGTGGCGCTTGCTCTTGCCGATCAGGCGATCACGCTTAAGAAGCTTGGTGGGCTGAAGGAAAAGACGCAGGAAATTGTAGAAAAGAATGCCGCGCAGTTGAGACAGACCGGTGTAGAAATCCAAAAGCAGGCGGCAGGAACAGCACTCGATATTGACTCTTTGAAGAAGGCGTTTGCCGATATCAAGGGTGCGATGGACGATCTTTCTCGGTTCCGCCAGGAAGCTCTGCCACAGATGGCGGCGGCGATTCTTGAGATGGATAAGATGGCGATTGATCACGAAGAGGTGATCAAGAAGCTTGAAGAGGGTAATCGTACTCGTAGCGCTCTCAGCATTGAGGTTGAGAACTAGTATTTTTACACGGAGAGAGCCGGAACGGAGAAATTCCTCCTTCGCGTAACGCTATGGAGGATGTGCCCGGCTCTCTCCGAAATTTTTTTCTTCCCGACACGAGAACCCCAAACCCACACACCAAGAGGAGAATGAAACATGATGCGAATGATTGGAAGAATGCTTGTAGCGGCCTCGCTTATCGTAGCCGTTGGCCACTATAGTGGTATTGGTAGTCCTGTCGGTGTTAGCAGTCCTGTTTCGGCTGCTTCCAAGTCCAAGTTCACGATCGCCTGGTCGCATTACACCGGCTGGGAGCCGGCAGAGTATGCGCGCCACGCTGGCATTCTCAAGAAGTGGGCGGACAAGTACGGGATTGAGATTGAGTTGAAGGATCCGATGAAGTACACCGATTCATTTACTCAATACGCCGGCGGTCAGTTTGACGGTGTCTTTGTCACGAACATGGATGCGCTGACGGGCCCCGCGATCGGTGGGGTTGATACGACGGCGATCATCATCGGCGACTTTTCAAACGGAAACGATGGCATTGCCGTGAAGAATGGCACAAGCGTCAAGGACCTGAAGGGTCGTGATGCATACCTTGAGGCGGAATCGGTTTCACAATACGCTTTAGCGCGGGCGCTGTATAAGAATAGCATGAAGGAGAGTGATGTTCGCATCAGGAACACCGCCGAAAAGGATATTCTGGGTGCTCTGGAAGGATCGAAAAATGGCGCCGCTGTCACTTGGAATCCTACTCTTATGACGGCAAGCCAGATGAAGGGTGTGAACATCGTGTTCACCTCCAAAGAGATCCCAGGCGAGATTATTGACATGCTTGTCGTACGGACGAATGCTCCCGACGCGCTCAAGAAGGCGCTTACTGGCGCGTGGTACGAGACGATGGGCATCATGTCGGGCAAGGGTACTGCGTCTAAGCAGGCGATCGCCTACATGGCGCAGTATGCCGGAAACACCGTTGCCGAGTTCAACGCACAGCTTGCGACAACGGCGATGTTCTATTCCGCCTCGGATGCCGCGAAGTTCGCGCGTTCGCCCGAGCTGAAGAAGACAATGGAGCTTGTACGCACCTTCTCCTTTGATCACGGAATGTATGGCGTTGGCGCCAAGTCCAAGAATGATGTTGGCATTGCGTTCCCCGACAAGACGGTCATGGGGAACCCCAAGAACGTGAAGCTTCGCTTTGACGCGACGTACATGCAGCTTGCCGCAGAAGGCAAGCTCTAACCGAAAGAAATAGTTCTTTATAGCAGTTCTTTGTGAAAGACCGGCAGATATTCTGCCGGCTTTTTGTTTGGCGGATTACTACCGATTTATGGGCAATTTTTGAAATATTGACAAAAAGTAATTTTTATGCTACTAATTCATCTATCATCTTGATCCTTGATAGTATGGAAGGATTGCGTATGCGGAGGAGCCCATTCCTCTTTGGTCTTCATGCCAAGCCGCGCCTAAGGCCCGTACTTGGCTCTCTTCTGTTCATTGTACTTATCAGCACCTACCTTTGGGCATCAAACGCTCGGCTTCGGGAAAACGAGAACGACAAGTTTATGCCGTCATTGCGGCAGATGGCCGAGGTCATGTATGTGCTTTCGTATTCACCCCAAGAACTTCAGGATGGGGAGACGGGTGTGGTCGCCAAGGCGGGTCGCATCTTTCATGGTGTCATGTCTTCTAAGTTTTTTGGCGATGCGGTTGCAAGCGTGAGGCGCATTTCGCTTGGTGTCGGGGGCGCGGCGCTCGTGGGACTGCTCATTGGGTTGAATGCCGGAATTTTCCCCGGCTTTCGGGCAATCATGATGCCGTTTCTTACGACACTTTCTTATGTGCCGCCACTTGCGGTGCTTCCTATTCTTCTTATCGTGTTCGGCGTGGACGAGTTCTCAAAAGTCATGCTCATTTTTTTGGGCACGGTGCTTGTCATCAGTTGTGATATTTTTTACACAACGGAGAAGATCCCGCGGGAACAGATAACGACGGCGCTCACTCTCGGCGCGTCCTCTTTGCAGGTGGCGTATCGCGTCATTCTCCCGCAGGTCATGCCGCGGCTTCTGGTACTTCTTACCGTGTGTCTGGGATCCGCCTGGCTCTTCCTCATTTCTGCTGAGATGATAGCGGCAAGCGAGGGCCTGGGGTATCGTATCTTTCTGGTTCAGCGCCAGAATAAGATGAGCATTATTATTCCGTATATCTTGTGCATGACATTCCTCGCATTTCTCATGACGCGTCTCATGCATAAAGTCATCGCATGGAAATATCCGTGGTATAACGATGACAAGAGTTGAGGCGGCCCGTGAACGATCCGAAAAAGAACCTTCTGTACATTGGCGATGTCTATAAGGAGTACGGTCAAAAACTTGTTCTGGATAACGTAGACCTTTCTATTCGGGAGGGCGAGCTGTGTACGTTGGTGGGCCCGTCCGGGTGCGGCAAGTCAACACTCTTCCGTCTTATCTTGGGAGAGGAACAACCGACATCCGGCGATATCCTTGTTGACGGCAGGGCCGCAGGATTTCCCGATGCGAGTCGCGGGATCGTGTATCAAAAGTACTCGCTTTATCCGAATCTTACCGCCCTTGATAACGTGCTTCTTGGAAAGCGGCTGGCACTGTGGCCATGGGCATCCTATGCCAGGCGCGAGGCGCTTCGCCGCGAGGGCATGGCGATCCTTGAGCGCATGCATGTCCAAGACCATGCAAACAACTATCCGAGTGCTCTTTCGGGCGGACAACAGCAAAGAGTCGCCATTGCGCGCGCTCTCATTATGCGACCGCGGATCCTTCTCATGGACGAGCCGTTCGGCGCCCTGGATCCCGGAGCGCGAGAGTACCTGCAGGTGTTTCTTCTTGATCTCTGGCAGGAGATGAAGATGACGATATTGTTCGTCACTCATGACCTTGAGGAGGCGGTGTTTCTTGGGACGCGCGTGTTCATTTTGTCACAGCACTATTCTGATGGCAGAGGGGCGACCGCGCGGCGCGGGTCAAAGATCGTTTTTGATCAGGCGTTACCTCGTGCGCTTACGACCGATGTGAAGCGCACCGCAGAATTCGGCGAGCTCGTCTCGCACATCCGCGAGGATGGGTTTAATCCAAACCATCGCCGGCATGTGACCGAGTTCAATCTTCGTCACCAAGATTCGTTTCAGACGCTTAGAGATGAGGAGCTAGCGAAGTGAACGATTAAGCATGGTAGGGGCAGTACGGCCGCGATGTTCGCGGCCGTTTTCATTTTTTGATAGGTCAATTACGACATCATTTTTGATATTGACTTTTTTATTTTAATATGTCACATATAATATCGTTGAACCTTGTAAACTCACACAAGGAAAGGGGGCTCATTATGGGAGGCGTGAAGAGAACAACTGTTGGCGCTGGGATTCTTCTGGTCCTTGGGCTGCTTTTGGTTGGCGGCTTTGTTATTGCAAAATCATACATTGGGTCAAGGCAGGATAGCACACAGACGGGTGGGAGCTCTGCCGGGGCGGTTCAGGCGCCATCGCGGCAAGCCGTTATTATTTCTATTGCAAGCTCAAATACCAAGCAGGTATGGCTTGCTGACGCCGTGAGGACTTTCAATGAGCGCTCTCGTACGCAAAGCGATCTTCAGGCGGACGGTCGCCCAGTGTTTGTGGAGGTTCTGAAGGAGACGATTGATGGCAAGCAGGTTGACTATCGCTCCGGAACGATGATGAAGGACACGGTTGCGGGCAAGATCAAGCCGACTATTCTGTCTCCCGGAGAGGAGTCGTGGATCCCTATTTTCAAGAAGGATTGGCGTGATGCCGGAAACAAGAACGCGATCAGCGGGGACGCGCCTGTTCTTGTGAGGACCCCTCTTGTCATTGGCATGTGGGAGTCGCGCGCAAAAGAGCTCGGGTGCTGGCCGGATGTGAAGTCCTCATGCACGTGGGATACCATTAGAAAGCTTGCATCAAATCCTGCCGGGTGGCGAGCGTACAATCGTCCCGAGTGGGGCAAGTTCACGTTCGGATACGGATATTTTGGCGAGACGAATTCCGGCACACTTGTCTCTACGGCCATGTGCATGGCAGGCGTTCACAAGACGAAAAACCTCGTCATGGCAGATGTCACGGTTGAGGGCGGATGCGGCCAGATGATCGCCGGCATTGAGAAGGCGAAGATCCACAGCGGCAAGTCCGACATCTGGCTTCTGGAAAAGGTCGTTGAGGGCGGACCTGAGTATCTTCAGGCAACCGTGACATATGAGTCAAACATCATTGCCGCGAACCAGAAGCATGCCGGTCAACTTCGTGAAAAGCTTGTCTCGGTGTACCCACAGGACGGCACGTTTGTGGTCGGACATCCATTTGCGATCCTTGATTTGGCGCCGTGGGTGACAAAGGAGCAGGCAAAGGGTGCCGAGGTCTTCAGGAATTTTCTTCTTTCTAAGGAAATACAAGAAGCCGTTATGACAGTGGGACTTCGCCCCGCTGATCAGAAGGTGAAGTTGGCGTCTCCCATTGAACCATCGCTGGGCGCGCTTCCAGGGGCGAAACTGGTGGCGCTTGAGGCACCCGATGTATTGGTCACCCAGCAGTTGGGCGAGGTGTGGCATAAGGTCAAGAAGAAATCAAAGATCGTTCTTCTTTTTGACCGCTCCGGAAGTATGGGGAATGCCAACAAGATCGGTGCTGCCAGCAGGGGTGCTCAGGAATTCGTAGGTGCTATGGATAATGATGACTGGCTTGCATGGATGCCGTTTGACACCGTTGTCTACGCTGACCGGGTTCGCGGCACCAAGGCCGAGATAGGTGAACGGCTGGTACAAGACATTTCAGGGATCAACGCCGAAGGAGGCACCGCGCTCTATGATGCAACAGCCGAAGCGTTACGGCAACTCTTGGAGCTTCGGAAGAAGTTCGGGGACAGTGTGCGCTATGGCATCGTGATCCTTTCGGATGGTGATGACCGGAATAGCCGGATGACGCTCGCGCAACTGGAGGAGGCGTTAAAGCCGCAGGAGCACGATCCATCGGGTGTTCAGGTTCATGCTATCTGTATCGGTAAGGACTGTGATGAGCGAACGCTTCAGAAGATCGCGCGCGCCGCGAACGGCAAGTACTGGAAGGGGAGCACCGACAAGGAAATGATCAAGATCTATCGCGAGATTGCGACGCATTACTAAAAGTAGCCGGAACAAATGGCCGAATATGGCCATTTTTTATTTTTGTGGACAGCAGGTTTTGGAGATTTTCTTGCGCTGTGTGCATACGCCGGAAAGGTTGATAAGTTATATATTTTATGCCACTAATAACGGTACTGTTCTTTGTCACCTATTTGATTTGAAGTGCTGGAAGGAGCGACCGCATGATGTCTGAAACACGGCCCGAGCTAAATGATGCCAAGCTTCTTTCCAGCCGCTCGGTTGAGTGGGAAGTCCTCAAGGAGACACTCCAAAAGCCCTTGACGGTCTTCCCCATGTCCTTCGGTATTCTGGGCGCCCTTGCAATGGCGACCATTGATCCGATATTCTTCCTTCTTTTGCTTGGAGGACTCGGGCTCGGTACGGGAACGTTCGTCATCAATTACTTTTTCCGTTCGGATGTGTTCGCGCAAAAATATCTTTCGCGGGTGTACGCAGAGCTTGATATTCGTCGTCAAAGGGCGCGCGAAGGTCTTGAGCGCGACCTTGCCGAGTGCGCAAAGTTCGGCGGAGAACTTGGAAGAAGGGGACAGGACCAGCTTCCGGAGTTGACCGAGAAGTTTAAGAATTTCCGTTACATTCTTTCGCAGAAGCTGAATGAAGGCGAACTCACCTTTGCGCGGTTTCTTGGCGCGGGAGAGCAGGTGTATCTCGGCACTATTGATAACCTGCGGGATGTCATCAATATCCTGAAGAGCATTAAGGCCATCGGGACCGAATATCAGGAGCAGTTAGCCCGCCTTGAGAAGGTGAAGCGTCCGAGTGACGTGGAACAACGCGAGCTTACGGCGCTTCGCGAGCGAAAGGAGCTTGGCGACAGGCAGGCGGCGAACATTCGCCAGATCCTCGCGCTAAACGAGGAGGCCCTTACCAAGATTGATCTTATGGCGGCAAATCTTGCTGGCACCAGGACCGCTCGCGGCGAGGCATCTGTTGATCTTGAGTCAGCCCTTGCCGAATTGCAGGAGCTCGCTGACAGAGTGCATCAGTACTCTGTCAGCGAGAAATAGGTTGATGAAACCCCGCCCTTAAAAGGTGGGTTTTTTCCACGGATGATGCACTTCGCAATAGTACAAAGAGATGTTTCGTGCTATATATAAGACCCGTCTTTTAAGGGCGGGGTTGTTTTATTGGCGCATGATTGTTACGACTAGTATTATATGAAGGGTGTTAAACATATTCACGTGGCGGTGGTGGTGTGTACCGTAGTCAGCGTCGTCATAATATGGGCGGCGGTTTTTCAGGTTGAGGCGGGGTGGGGTGAGACGCGCCTTACCGTATTTGATGTCGGTCAGGGGGATGCTGTTTTTGTTGAGACGCCCTCGGGTAAGCAGATGCTTGTTGATGGCGGGCCGGACGGAAGTGTTCTTTCGCGGCTTGGGAACGCTATGCCGTTTTGGGATCGCTCCATTGATATTCTTGTGATATCTCACCCCCATAGTGATCATCTCACGGGGGCAATAGAAGTTCTTAAGCGATATGACGTCGGTCTTGTTGTTGAGTCGGGTGTTGAGTATTCAACGGCAGAATACGAGGAGTGGCAAAGGGTCGTAGAAGCGAGTGGCGCTCCAATACATATCGCACGCGCGGGCGAGGTTATTGAGTTTGGCGATGGCGTGCGTTTTGAGATATTCCTACCGGCTCATGCATTCGTCGGGGCATCTCTTAAAAATGTTCACGATGCGATGGTCGTAGGGCGCCTTGTGTTTGCGTCAAGCTCCGCGCTTCTTATGGGGGATGCCGAAGCATCCGAGGAGTACCAGATGATGTATGCGGCAGAAGACCTGTTCACAGATATTTTGAAGGTAGGGCATCATGGCTCAAAGACCTCAACGAGCGAACCATTTTTGCGTGCGGTCTCGCCCGATATCGCCATTATCTCTTCGGGCCGTAAGAATCGCTATGGGCATCCGAATCAAGGGGTCTTGGATCGTCTTGGGATGTTTGACGTTTCGCTTTTTCGGACCGATAGCGATGGAAGTATCACGTTTACAACCGGCGGGCATGAGTGGATACAGGAGAAGTAGACACGCAATAAAAATTTTGGTATGCTATTTTCACTATTTCTAATCGGTTAACAAGCGCACATACACACTACACCATGGCAACACTTGAACGAACATTAGTATTATTGAAACCGGACGCAATTGAACGGGGGATCGTCGGAGAAATTCTGCATCGGTTTGAGCGGGTCGGCGCAAAAATGATCGGGTTGAAACTGCTTGTCTCGGAGCGTGACACTGTTATGAAGCATTATACCGAAGATATTACCATGCGCCGCGGAGAAAAAGTCAGGGAGATGATGATACAAATGCTTACCTCCGGCCCTTTTATTGCCGCGGTTTTTGAGGGTGTTGAAATTGTGCATGTCGTACGAAAACTTGTCGGTGATACCGAGCCCAAGAAGGCGCCACCCGGAACCATTCGGGGTGATTACGCCCATGTATCTTTTCAGTATGCGGATGAACGGGGGATCGGCATTTTCAATCTTATTCACGCATCTTCTTCTTCTGAAGAAGCTGAGATAGAAATTGGCGTGTGGTTTAAGCCGGAGGAGTTGGTGCACCACAAGCCCCTTTATACGCAATATACGCTGAAGGAGGAGTAAGAATTTTTCCCGAAATATTTTTTGGCATATACAAAAAACGCGACGTGAAGTCGTGTTTTTTAGTGCCTCCGCGGTTCGGGAAGGATTTTAGCATTATTCCAAGTGGGTCGCCGCAATCCAGGGCCCAAGGGCTCGGATGATGTAAGCATCCCGAAAAAGAAAGAATTGTCCTAAAATCTTTTTCCGATCGCAGAAGCACCTTCATTATAGCATCGGTACATACACGGAACAAGAAAAGATATGCACCGTGATGGCGGCGTGATCGTATCGGCGCCGCGCCAAGCATATGGCGTTTAAAACCCCGCCCTTTGAAGGCGGGTCGTATGTATAGAGCGTGAAATATCGCTTTGTACTATCGCGAAGCGCGCCATTCGCGACAAAATAAAACTCCGCCTTTTAAGGGCGGGGTTCCTTTCGTTCGCGCTCTTTGTCTTGGTAGAGCTTCATGACCGTTCCCCGGATAAAGAGACCTTGTCGCGGGATGACACCATCTTGTGCTTGGCGATTGATGAACTCAAAGAAAAATCCGTTGCAAAGGGCTCTCGTGAAAAATTGGAACACTTCCTGCATATCTTCCTGGCGTCTGCCGGCGATCCCTTGATACACTTCCGGGGACTCAAGCGGCAGAAGTTTTTCTGTCGCGATGCGCCGGTACAGGATCTCTGCGGTTGATCGCAGTGCGGTGTCGTTCGGGAGGTGCTCGGCGAGAAACTCGTCGCGGGGAATAATGCGGTCGGTCTCAATTGCGACATGCTGTATTCCTTCTCCGAATTTTTGTACGAATGTCGTAATATGAGACGGGTCTTTGTGGCGGGGGGAGAGCTCAATGAGGCGCTCTGTGGTCGCGCCGTCTTCGGATCGTGATACGACCGAAAGGATTTTAGTAAGACCCTCGGTTTGAAGTGTTGCTGTCGGGATGTGGATGGTCGGGTCGTGCAGGAAGAGTATCTGCAAGAGGGTTCTGAATTCAAGGATGCGCGCGGCTGATTCCTCGGTCCACCCGTCAAGCCCCTCGTTTACGGCGAAAAAAATTCGAAGAAGCGGATTTCCAATGACGAGCGATATCATTCCGGTCGCTTCATCAAGCGGAAAGAAATAGTCGGTCGGTGTAAAATTGGGATCGGCAAGGAGCCACCTTGCCACTTCCTCCAGGCGACCAGGCCCTACGTTCAGCGTGATGTGATCAACATATGTAGTGTGCGCCGACATTTCTTTGGTGATAGTGCAGATTCGTTCGGGAGTAAGTTCGCGCGACGCTTCGGTCTGGAGATGCGTTATAGACAAGGCGATAGAACGCAAGAACCAAAAAAAGCGGAAGCTGAATTTTTGTATCGGCGTTGTACTGCCGATGAATGGTGGCGTGTATGCCGGAGATCCCGGTAGAATTTTTTTGCCGCCGTATACATTTGTCCTCATGATCGCCCCCCACGAGGGATGTTCGCTTTGTTCGGTGTTCGGCACGGAGGTGTTTCATTTCAAAGAAGTATTCTTGTTGTAACTTACTTTTAGATGCAGGTCAACGAGGTGGCATGCGTGCGGGAGCGATGAAATTTTTTGAAATCACTATTTTGAATGATGTGATTTTTTGGTAGTATTGGTTACATGGTGATCGCTCCTTAAAAACATATGGACAGATCCGATTGCATCTCACCCATTGATGTTCGGTATTGGAATCCAACGATAGCACAATTCCTTTCGGAAGAGGCGTTCATTCGCTACAAGCTTCAGGTGGAGGCGGCCCTTGCCACGGTGCTTCATGCGTACGGTTTTTTCGGCGAGGATATTCTGGCAGAGATCACGCAGGCGTGCGCCACCGTTATGGTGGCGGAAATAGTTGCCGAGGAAGCGCGCATCAAACATGATATTCGCGCTCTTGCCAATTGTATTCGGGCGCGGGTGAGTGATCGCGCGAAACCATTCGTGCATTATATGGCAACGTCCCAGGATATCATTGACACGGCAAACGTCCTTCGCTTTCGTGACACGATGACACATGTTCTTCTGCCGGGCGCGCGCGAGCTTATGCGTGTACTTGCCGATATCGCCCTACGGGAAGCGGCAACGCCACAGGTGGGCCGTACGCATGGTCAGCACGCTGTTCCCATAACGTTCGGTTTTGCGATCGCGGGATATGTAAGCCGTCTGGGGTTTTCCGTTCAGGAGCTGGAATGGCACACAAAGAACATTCGCGGGAAATTTTCCGGTGCCGTGGGAGCGCATAATGCCCAGGCGCTTTTTGTGGATCCGGAACTCTTTGAGTTCCGGGTATTGGGCGAGCTTGGGCTTGATGCGTGTCAGCACTCAACCCAGATAGCTCCGCCGGAGCCGATGGCGCGTATGCTGGGGGAGGTTGTGGTAATGCTTGGTATCATCGCGAATCTTGCCGATGATATGCGGCACTTACAGCGAAGCGAAATAGGCGAGGTGAGCGAGGAGTTTTCGGAAGACCAGGTTGGATCTTCCACTATGCCGCAGAAGCAGAACCCTATCACGTTTGAAAACAACAAAAGCATATGGAAAATAGTCATGCCGCGCATGATGACGGTGTATATGGATCAGATAAGTGAGCATCAGCGCGATCTTACTAATTCAGCATCTATGCGAACCTACGGAGAGTTGCTTGCCTATGCCAGCGTTGTTCTTGGGCGCATGACGCATGCGATGGGGCATTTGTCGGTGAATCGCGCGCGTATGAAGGAAAATCTATCGGCATCACGCGGAAGTATTGGGGCCGAGCCGCTTTATCTTTTACTTGCCTTCCTCGGGCACCCTGATGCGCATGAGGCGGTACGCAAACTCTCGCTTCGCGCGCGCGCCGAAGGCCGCACTCTTATGGAGGCGGTAGCCGCAGAGCCCTGTATGGCGCCGTATGTTGAGCGCATGACTGATGAGCAGAAAGCGCTTTTACAGAATCCGGAGGCGTACTCCGGTATCTCTGAAAAAAAGGCGCGCGACATCGCTTGTTATTGGAAGAAGACACTGAAGCTGTAAATGGAAACCCCGCCCTTAAAAGGCGGGCCGTATGTGCAGAGCGTAAAATATCGCTTTGTGTTATCGCGAAGCGCACCATGTGTGGCAAAATAAAACCCGCCTTTTAAGGGCGGGGTTTTAAAAATGGTTCTCCTGTTGTCCATGTTGCGGGCACTAGGATCGTCAGTTACTTATCCGGCCACTTCAACGGTGGTTCCATTACGAAGTTTTGCGTGTGCTCCAATAGTGAGAGAGATAATCGGGGTGCCTGGTCCGACATGTTTCGGCCATGAAAGTCCTCCGGCCTCCACGACTATGGTCCTCTTATTGTCAAGTACACACTGTTCAACAGCGGCCGCTCCCGGGTCGCCGTAGACGCCGACGATGGAGACGAACGCGTTGTCGTTTACCCAGACGAAGCGGTCTGCTCCGCCGGCAGTTGCCGTGGCGAAAAGTTCCGGCAGTTCCGATCCGGCGTACGGGTACGCACCGTTCAACTCTTCCAGCCAGTATCCATGCTCACCAACCTTGAGCGTATAATAGAGACCCCCCTCATCGTCCTGAAGCATACTCCATGTTCGCTGAAGCTGTTTTACAGGCATAGAGTATTGCGCGCACAGGGTAAGGTAGGCGCATACATCGTCGGCAACCTCATCACTGATATGCTCCGCAACCGTGAGCGAGGCAATTGCTTTCGGCTTTTTGCTCGGGCGTACATTCTGAAGGAAAGTCCACACATCCTGCGGATTCGTTTTGTACCCCTTTGAAAGTTTTTCGCAGAGGCGCTTTCGATACTCCGCTTGTGCGTGCAAAGAAGTAGGATACATTTTTTCCTGCTTCTGCCATGAGGCACCAATCCTGCCAAAGCGTAGCGTGAGCTTGTTTGCAGTGAGTTCTGGCTCCCAGAACTTATTGGATCGCTTGGTCTTATATTCCAGGCGCATTGTATCTCCTTTCAAGGGCCAGGTGGTTGCTACAACTCTATCTCATAGCATGTGCTGTATTCTATGTCAAGTGTTGTAAAAGCGCCACCACACGGCGTTTGATTTAATTGTCAAACAAAGGACTTTTTATGAAGCGAGATCCCCGAAGGCGGGGTGAGCGAGCAACCAAATGCCCCTCAATTTTCAAAACGTCTTGAATGGTCGGGCCACCGGGAATCGAACCCGGGCTACAAGACCCCCAGCCTTGTGCGCTACCATTACGCTATGGCCCGAAAGTTTGGTACTGGGCGTACTGCCGGTATACTACAGCCCGATGTAAAAACAGAAAAAGCCATGGGACTTTTCTTAAAAAACTGCGACGTGAAGTAAAAACCGAAAAACGGCATTTCGTATCGTAGAAAAAGCATTGCGCGAAGCAACGTTTTTCTTTCTACGTTTTAGCAAGCGTTCGCAGGCACTTGGCGCAGATTTTTTTTCGCTCGCCCGTCGGAATCCTCGCCCACTGGAGGTTGGGGTATTTTCTTCCGCGCCATGTTAAGTTATAATGGCCACGCAGAAGCTTTCGCTTCCCTCCCATGGCCGAGCCCTTGTCGCAAAGTGTACATGTTTTCATGATGAATGTTCGTGTATTAGCGCAAAATGCCTGATGCTCATCGCAGGACATTTTGCGGTCGTAATCCGTAGCAAACGGTATCATACTTCAATGGAATCCGCAAGCAGTTTCATACTACAACTAGCAATTCTTATCATTTCAGTCGTGGTGCATGAAGTATCGCATGGATTTGCAGCACTCGCTCTTGGCGATAAGACGGCAAAATATGCCGGGCGGCTTACGCTCAACCCCATTCCGCATATTGACCCGTTCGGTTCCATCATTTTGCCGCTTCTTTTGGCGATTCCGCTTCTTTTTGGACAATCTACTATTCTACTTGGGTGGGCGAAGCCCGTACCCTACAACCCTCATAATTTACGGAATCCCCGGTGGGGTCCTGCGTTTGTCGGAGTTGCGGGCCCTCTTGCGAATCTTTGCATTGCGATCGTATTCGGTCTTGCGATCCGTTTCGGTGGTGTTATTCCGGAACTTGTTTCTGGGTTTGCCCAAAGCATGCTTGAGGTGTTTTCCGTCATTGTGATCATAAACCTTGTGCTTGCGGTGTTTAATCTCGTTCCTATCCCGCCGCTTGATGGGTCCAAGGTGCTTTTTTCCGCGCTGCCGTACCGTTATTATGGTGTGCAAAGATTTCTTGAAGAACGTTCCCTTATTCTTCTTCTCTTTTTTGTGTTTTTTCTCTCCCGATTTCTCTCACCGCTTGTCTTTATTCTCTACTATCTTATCGTTCGGTGGACGTGGTAGGACGGGTGTTCAAAAACATCTGCGATAGGATGCTTCTTGTGATCTCGTGCAAGGGTGATGTGGCGGCTCTGCCGCCCCTTTTACATTGCTCTACTTTTTGCTACGCTTCCGCTAGAGTTCTTTTCCATACATGTTCGCATGCGTAAACGTATCATGGGTGTTGAAACGGAATACGGCGCGGCCCTTCGCTTTTTTACGGGGATGTTCTCGCATGGAAATCCTTCGGAGGATATTCTTCGGCATTTTGAGCGTGAACGAGCGGGTGAGTTTCTGGCTCTGTTGCCGTTTAATACCGCTGATCTTTGTTTTTGGTTCGGAACAAATGGCGCCAAGCTCTATAAGGATGGAGAGCACATGGAGTATTCTTCTCCCGAATGCCGTACTGCGCGAGACGTCGCACTGTATGACAAGGTGGGAGATGCCATTCTTGCCCATATTGTTAATTCGTATGAGCGCGCGGAACATTTTCGGAAGCGTTTTCAGAAGAACACCAGGGCGTATGTGACGAAGAACAACTCGGATTTTATGCGCGAGACCGGAGATCCGGGTCGGGATGTTCACATGTTCGGCTCGCATGAAAATTATCTTGCCGAGACGCGATTCTTTGATTTCACAGGGAACAATCTTTCCAGTGTACTGTTATTTAGACACCGAATCGCGCCGTTTCTCGCTTCCCGTGTCATTCTTCATGGCGCAGGAGGCATGGTGTACCAGCCCATAACCGGCTGGACGTATGCCCTTTCACAGCGGGCACTCGCAATAGAAAGAATGGTGGGCTGTGGGACCACCGGAGACCGCCCGCTGATCCCGCTCACTCTTCGGGATTGTTCTCAGCTCGGAGGTGGGGTGGGGCGTTTTCATCTCATTTGTGGCGACTCAAATATGTCGCCCTGGTCTGTGTATCTTCGTTTCGGCGCGACGCACTTGGTGCTCCGCGCCCTTGAGGAGTTGAAAGTTAGCACTACTATTCCTGATCTTGTTGATCCGTTGCGGGCGTTCAAGCAGTTCGCGCTTGATCCGGGGCTGTGTGAGCGGGCAGAGATAACGCATGGGATCAGTTATACAGCGCTTGAGATCCAAGCGCTGTATCTTGAGATTGTTTCCCGCCTTACAATGTCCGAAGAGGAGCGCGCGGTATTTGAGTATTGGCAGTCGGTTGTGTCTCGTCTGCGCCAAGACCCCGAGGAGCTTTCGGGAGAACTTGATTGGGTAATAAAACTGTATGCACTGAAGGCCTCAATGAAAAAGCGACGGTATACATTTCGTGATGAGCGTGCGCGCATGTTTGATCTTCTCTATAGTTATGTTGGGGAGAGCGGGATATACTCGCGTCTTGAGAAAGGTGGCGTGGTAAAGAAATTTTTTGAAGCGGGCGAGGTGGAGCGGGCAATGCACGCATCACCGAAAAATACCCGCGCACATCTGCGCGCCTTCTTCCTTCGGAACCTGTATGAGAGGCGCAAGGGCCATGACGATCCGTTCCGTCTCCTCCCCTGGGATTTTGACTGGTCTTGGTTGGTGGGCGATCTTGCCATCGCGGATCCCTTTGCATGCGACCCCGATCGGATTCGTCGCTATTTTAAAAAACTAAAGTAAATGGTCCTCCACAAGCCCCGCCCGTAAAAGGCGGGCTTTCTTTTGTCGTGAATGACTCGCGTTGTGATAGCACAGATGATATTTTGTGCACTACCCACAAGCCCCGCCTTTTACGGGCGGGGCTTATTGTTCTAAACACATACCGTCCGATCGTTCAGTAATTGTTAAGAATAAAAAGCGGCATAATGAGTTTTTTGTATGGTATCAGCACGTAGAAATGCGGGCATCTCTTTCAACGTGTTCTACTTTCTGCTACGCTTTCACCAGAGTTCTTTTATATGAATGTTCGCATGCGACAGCGCATCATGGGCATTGAGACGGAATATGGGGCGGCTCTTCGCTACCCCAACGGGAAATTCTCGCCGGGGAGTCCCACGGTTGATATTCTTCAGCATTTCAAACGTCAACGAGGGCGCGAGTTTGTAGAGCTTTTACCGTTCAACTCCCTGGACCTTTGCTTTTGGCTGGGTGCTACAGGCGCAAAGCTTTATGTGGATGGGGATCACATGGAGCATGCATCTCCCGAATGCCGTACTGCGCGGGACGTTGCTGTGTATGACAGGGTGGGAGATAGTATTCTTGCGCGCATTGTCGCCTCGTATGAACGGGCAGAACATTTTCGGAAGCGTTTTAAGAAGGGTTCGCGGACACATGTGACAAAGAACAACTCCGATTTCATGCGGGAGACGGCATGTCCCGAGCGGGACGTTCATACGTTTGGTTCCCATGAAAATTATCTTACCGAGGCGCGCTTCTTTGGTTTGGAAACAAGAAATGTTTCGGACGCAGTGTTATTCCGGCATCGCATAGCGCCTTTTCTTGCCTCCCGCGTAGTTCTTCACGGCGCCGGCGGTATGACATATCGCCCGAGGATCGGCTGGACGTATGTACTTTCCCAGCGAGCGCTTACAATAGAAAGGGTTGCCGGTACCGGGACTACCGCATACCGCCCCATGATTCCGGTGATCTCTCGTGATCCGGGGCAGTCAGCGAGCGGTACGGGTCGGCTCCATCTTATTTTTGGGGATTCAAACATGTCGCCATGGTCGGTGTATCTCCGTTTTGGCGCTACGCACCTTGTTCTTCGCGCTCTTGAGGAGCGCGGGGATCATGGTGTTGTTCCCGACTTGGTTGATCCGATCCATGCGTTGAAATGCTTTACTCTTGACCCGCAACTGTGTGAGCGGGCAGAGACGACTGAAGGGGCCAGGTATACGGCGCTTGAGATACAATCGGAGTACTTGAACCTTGTCTCCCACCTTACTATGTCTTCCGAGGAGCGCGCGGTATTTGAGTATTGGCAGTCGGTCGTATCCCGCATGCGCCACGATCCCGAGGAGCTCTCGGGCGAACTTGACTGGGTGATAAAGCTGTATGCGCTCAAGGCCTCAATGAAAAAGCGGCGGTATTCATTTTCTGATGAGCGCGCGCGCATGTTTGATCTTCTGTATAGCGATATTCGCGAGGAGGGGATCTACTCCCGTCTTGAGAAGGGTGGCGTGGTAAAGAAATTTTTTAAAGAGGGCGAAATTGAGCGTGCCATCAAGATGCCTCCGGAGAAGACGCGCGCACGTCTTCGGGCACAGTTTCTCCGGAATTTGTATGAGGAGTGTAAGGGGGATCCCGATCCATTCCAGCTTGCCGGGCCTATGGATTGGCACATCCTGGGGTATGATCTTTGTATCAGAGACCCCTTTACGTCCGACATTAGCCGGGTTCGTCGCTATTTCAAAAAATAAGATAGTATTCTCAAAAACTCCGCGTGCGGAGTTTTTGCTTGCACGGACCCATGGGAGCACTCGTGGATTTTTGCCTGATGTTCATGTATGCTTGCGGCATCATGCGTTCTTTGAGAGAACAAGATCATGCAAAAGCGTTTTTTCGGCTTTGAGACCGAGTATTCCGTTGCTGTACGCACGCGCATGGGGACGATTTCAAGTGATGCGCTTCCACAGGCATTTTTACGACCGGTCATTATGCGCGCTGATGATGCGCCTTCTCTCGCAGAACTCGGCATCGTATCAATGACAGCGCCTCGGAATGGAGTAGAAGCGTTGCCGCACCCGACCTATTGGCTTGGGTCTAACGGCGCGAAATTCTACTTTGAGTCTGTTGGCGGGCGGCTTCCCGAGTATTCAACGCCTGAGTGCCAAAGTGTCATGCGCGCCGTTATTTGCGCGCGAGCCGGAGATGTCATTCTTGAGCGCATACGCAGGGAATATATGGCGCAGGGGGCCCCGAGTTCGTACGCCGACGTCTTTATCTCAAAGGGGAATACGGTCTTTACCGACGCGTCGTTAGCGCGCGAGACCCATTACACCGGATCGCATGAAAACTATTATATCTCCGATCAGTTGGCAAAGCGCGGAACGTGGATTCCGTTGCGGGATCCTCGCGATAAGGAGTTCTGGGAGTGTATTGATTTTCTGATCCCATTTTTTGTCTCCCGCGTCGTGCTTCATGGGCAAGGTGGTATCCGTTACGACCCGGCGTTCGGGTGGCATTACTGCATCTCACAAAAGGCGCAGTCGGCCATGTTTGATTATTCTGAATCCACCGTCGGCACCACGCGCGGCATCATAAAGTTTCAAGACCGTTCAGATGACTGCCCTGAGGGGTACGCGCGGCTACAACCGGTATACGCTGATTCAAATATGTCGCCACTTTCTTCATTTCTACGACTTGGGACCACCCACCTCGTTCTTCGGGCGCGTGAGGAATATGGGGCACAGGCGCCCGTGATACTGGCAGTTCCCGGTCCGCAGGCGCTGAAAAGCATATCCCGCGACCTTACGCTTAAAGAGCCAGTTCCTCTTTTGGGCGGGCATACATATACCGCCATTGAGATCCAGCGCTCTTATCTTGATATGGTGCTTCGGACTATCCGGAATTTCTCTCCGGAGGAGGAGGAGATCATTTCCCGGTGGGGGGATGCCCTTGACCGGCTTGATCACAATCCCGAAAGCATGTCGCGAGAGCTTGATTGGGTGATAAAGCTTTCTTTTTTGAATGCATCGGGTCTTGCATTTGCAAGTCCGAAGGCGCGGTTTGCTGATTTCCTCTACGCGGAGATATCTGACCGAGGTATTTATAATCGTTTACGGCGGGAAAACGCGGTGACATCGTGCATTGAGGGCGAAGAAGAATTGATCGCCGAGGCGATACGTTCGCCCGAAGCAGATACGCGCTCATGTATCCGGTCACGATTCATTTCTGCACTTCGCCAATATAAGCCGGGATCGTGGATGGTGGATTGGGGGGTGCTTATGGCAAATGGGCGCCAGGTAAAAATTCGTCCCGAGGAGATACACAATGGGGAGGTGGACGGTCTTATAGACGCGATGAGACGGGAGCGATCAAAATGATAGTGCGGGGAATGATTACACCCCGCTTTTTTATACGAGAACTCTGTATGGGTTTTTATATTTTTACACATTCTTCAAAGGAGTCCGTGGTACCGAGTCCCTTGTCATAAGTACTGCTGTTTAGAGGGGCGGGCGGGTTGACGAGTTTTCCTGCTTTGTGATATAGTGTCCTTTGTGCTAGAGTGGCAAAATACATTTATATGCCAACGATAAACCAATTAGTACGACGGTCCCGCGTGAAGGGGAAAAAGAAATCAAAGGCACCGGCATTGCTCCGGGGGTTTAACGTACTTAAAAATAGGCCGAACCACTACGACTCTCCGTTCAAGCGGGGAGTGTGTATCAAGGTTACGACCATGACTCCCAAAAAACCGAACTCTGCCCTGCGGAAGGTTGCCCGTGTTCGCCTTACGAACGGCATGGAGGTTACCGCCTATATCCCGGGAGAGGGCCATAATCTTCAGGAGCACTCGGTGGTGGTCATCCGCGGGGGGCGGGTAAAAGATCTGCCGGGGGTTCGTTATCACATCGTTCGCGGCGTTCTTGATACCTCGGGAGTTGAGGGGAGAAGGCAGGAGAGGTCAAAGTATGGCGCGAAAAGGCCGAAATAATGAAGAATGAAGAATGGTGAATGCAGAATAATAAAAGGAGGGCGAAGGTTTTATTCTGTGTTTAGCATTACTAGTTCAGAATAAGCAGTGAGAAGAAAGCGAAACGTAAAAAGAGAAATAGCCCCTGATTTTAAATATGGCAATGCACAAGTCGCCAAGTTTATTAACTATGTCATGAAGGCGGGAAAGAAGTCAGTTGCACAACGGGTCGTATACGACACGTTTGACGTTTTGGAGAAGAAATACAAGGTAGATCCATTAACGACATTTGATCTTGCTATTAAAAACGCATCCCCCCTAGTTGAAATAAAGGCGCGTCGCATAGGAGGGGCAACATATCAGGTGCCTCGCGAAGTGCGGGGGGAGCGAAAACTTGCTCTTGCGTACCGTTGGATGCTTTTGGCGGCTCGTGGAAAAACAGGAAAACCCATGAAAGAGAAACTAGCCGAAGAGATTGTTCTTGCCTCCAAGGGCGAGGGGAATGCCGTAAAAAAGAAGATGGACACTCACCGTATGGCGGAGGCGAATAAGGCGTTTGCGCATTTCTCTTGGTAATTTCCAAGAGAGTTTAAATTTTTCAGTTTCTAATTTTCAACAGGCGCCCTCGTAAGACGTTAGACATCGGGAAATTGATGGTTAGAAACTTGTGTTTATGGCTCGCGACTATCCAATTGAGCGGACCCGCGATATCGGCATTATCGCCCATATTGATGCAGGGAAAACAACCGTAACAGAACGGATTCTTTTTTATACGGGAGTAGCGCATAAGATCGGCGAGGTACATACGGGGGATACCATCATGGACTGGATGGAGCAGGAGCGCGAACGAGGCATTACCATTACTTCGGCCGCAACGAACTGTTTTTGGAAGCCGAGTTATCTTTCTCCCGAAAAAAGGACGAAGGATAATGAATATCGCTTTAATATCATTGACACGCCGGGACACGTTGATTTTACCGTAGAGGTTGAGCGCTCGCTTCGCGTGCTTGATGGCGGGGTCGTTGTTTTTGACGGAGTTGCCGGTGTTGAGCCCCAATCGGAGACGGTATGGCGGCAGGCGGATAAATATAAGGTTCCGCGTATTTGTTTTATAAACAAGCTTGATCGCATGGGCGCCTCTTGGGATAAGGCGCTCAATTCTATCTGGGAACGCCTCACTCCGCACGCAGTGGCAATGCAGATACCGATAGGTGCTGAAGAGAATTTTGCCGGCGTCATTGACCTTATGCGCATGAAAGAGGTTGTTTTTGAGGGGGAGCGCGGTGAGAAGATCTCTCTTGCGGATATTCCGGCTGAACACCTGGGCCTTGCAAAGGAATGGCGCCAGAAAATGGTAGAAAAGATCGCTGAGACCGATGAGGTGATGACTGAAAAATATCTGAACGCGCAAGAGTGTACGGTTGAAGAGCTTAAAAAGACACTTCGGGCGGCAACGCTTGCATATAAATTGGTGCCTGTTTTTTGCGGCTCTGCTCTTAAAAATAAAGGCGTACAGTTGGTTCTTGACGGTGTCGTTGATTATTTACCATCTCCGGCCGACCTCCCACCGGTCAAGGGCCACCATCCGACCACCGATGCGGAAGAGTTTCGTGAGTTGAAAGATGATGCGCCGTTTGCCGCCCTTGCCTTCAAATTGCAGACCGACCCGTTTGTTGGGCAACTTACGTATTTTCGTGTGTATTCGGGAACGCTTGCAGCAGGATCATATGTACTGAATTCAACTAGAGGAGAGCAAGAGCGTATTGGCCGCATCTTGCGGATGCACGCGGATCAACGTGAGGAGTTAAAAGAAATTCAGGCGGGAAACATCGGGGCTATCGTAGGTCTTAAGTCAACGAGAACGGGAGATACGCTGTGTGATCCCGACAAACCAATCGTTCTTGAGAGGATCATATTCCCGGAGCCCGTAGTGTCGCTTAAAATTGAGCCGAAAACAAAGGCCGATCAGGAAAAAATGGGTATTGCGCTTAAACGTCTTTCCGATGAAGACCCAACCTTTCGTATTAAGGGCGACATTGAAACGGGCGATACCATTATTTCCGGCATGGGTGAACTGCACCTTGAGATCATTGTTGACCGTATGAAGCGGGAATTTTCGGTTGAGGCGAACGTCGGAAGGCCGCAGGTCGCATATAAGGAAACCGTCAAAAAAACCGCCGAGGCAGAAGGAAAATACATCAAGCAGTCGGGTGGCCGCGGACAATACGGGCACGTGCAACTTCGTGTTGAACCCCAGGAGCGCGGGAAGGGCTTTGAATTTCTTGATGAGATCAGGGGAGGCGTTATCCCACAAGAGTTCATTCCCGCCGTTGAAAAAGGTATCCGTGAGGCGATGGATAGGGGTGTTCTTGGCGGATACCCAATGGTTGATATGAAAGTTGCCCTCTTTTATGGGTCGTATCACGATGTGGACTCATCGGAGGCCGCCTTTAAAATAGCAGGTTCCATGGCTTTGCAGGAAGCGTCGCGGCGTGCTACGTTGATATTGCTTGAACCGATCATGAGTGTTGAGGTGGTGACCCCTGAAGGATTCTTAGGAGAGGCAACAGGGGATCTTAACTCAAAACGCGGACGAATTGAGGAAATGTCCGACCGGGGGCTCGGTATCAAGACCATTAAAGCCAAAGTTCCGCTTTCGGAGATGTTCGGGTACGCAACGACCATCCGCTCCATATCACAGGGACGGGCAAGTTACTCAATGGAATTCAGCCATTATGAAGAGGTTCCAGGGAATATCGCAAAGGAGATCATTGAGGGGAAGAAATAGCGCTTGCCAAACCCTATTTTCTTACCAAGAGGGCGATCGCTATCCCATCTCTATTTGATAGCCGTTCCGGCACACGTGACTCCCTTTTGGGTTCCAGAATAGGGCCGGGCTCGTTTTACGGCACATTTTCCAGTATCGATTTTGACAAAACTTTCACACGAGCTTCGCAATGCGAATAAGAAAAATTTTAACTCAACCGCGTCAGAACACGGGACTCGTACAGAAAATTTTTCTTGCATTGCTCGTCCGCTTGTCGTTTTGTCGCCAAAACCTCTGCAATGGAAAATTATGCCATAACGCTCGCTTGGAGATTAGAAAAAGAGGGCGCGGAATGGTGAATCATATGCTAGACAATTTTAAAAATCTTATACGGCGGGGCGATAAGTTCATTTTTGTTGAGGACGGAAAACCGGCCTATGTTGTGATGCATTATGAGGATTATGAGCATATGCTTTCAAGTCGCCGCCCCGAGGATGGAGGCCGCGGAGCAAGGCCAGGAGAGGCGCGACTGAATGCGCCCGAACGTCAGCAAACAGCTCATCAGGGGGCGTTTTCCTCTGGTCACGAGCAGGATTTTAACGCGACTCTTGCTGTGGACGGCTCCCATGTTCCAGAAGATATCAGCAAGATCCGTCTGGAAGACCTGCCGCTCTAGCACCCAGCTGTCCACATGATTAGCGGTTTACGCCTATTGACTGTTTTTTAGTGATTTGCTACTATATCTTTTGTTGCCCGTTTTGGGCATTTTAATAGCATAAAAGTGTATATTATTAACTAAACTCCCTGCACTGGCTTAATGGCAGGAGTAACGCAAAAATGGCAGAGAAATTTGATAGGTCAAAGCCGCACGTAAATGTCGGCACCATCGGGCACGTTGACCACGGAAAGACGACTCTTACCGCGGCCATTACGAAGGTCCTTTCGCTTAAGGGGTTCAAGGCGCGCGTAGAGAAAGTTGAGGATATTGATAATGCTCCCGAGGAGAAGGCGCGTGGTATTACAATCGCTCTTCATCACTCCGAGTACGAAACGGGAAAACGGCACTATGCTCACATTGACGCTCCGGGACACGCCGATTACATCAAGAACATGATCACGGGAGCCGCTCAAATGGACGGCGCTGTTCTTGTTGTTTCCGCCGTTGACGGTCCGATGCCGCAGACCCGCGAGCACATTCTTCTTGCGCACCAGGTGGGCGTTCCCTCGGTCATCGTCTTTATCAACAAGGTTGATATGGTTGATGACAAGGAGCTTATTGATCTGGTTGAGGCGGAAGTGCGTGAACTTTTAAAAAAGTATGAATTTCCCGGAGACACCACCCCGGTCATTCGCGGTTCGGCGTTGAAGGCCCTTGAGGCGACATCTGCCGATGACGAGTGGGCAAAGCCGATCCTTGAACTTGCGAACACTCTTGACACGTACATTCCGGATCCAGTCCGTGAAATTGAAAAACCATTCCTCATGCCGATTGAAGACGTCTTCTCCATTGAAGGACGCGGCACCGTTGTCACCGGAAGAATTGAGCGCGGAAAAGCGAAGGTGAACGATGATGTAGAAGTTGTCGGTCTTCGCGATACCCAAAAAACGATCATTACGGGCATTGAAATGTTCAACAAGTCGCTTGACGAAGGAATGGCGGGAGACAACGCGGGAATACTGTTGCGTGGCTTGAAAAAAGAGGATGTTGAACGCGGACAGGTCATCGTAAAACCGGGCTCTGTTACTCCGCATACCGAATTTGAGTCAGAGGTCTATATTTTGACGAAAGAGGAGGGTGGACGACACACGCCGTTTTTTGGCGGGTATAAACCCCAATTCTATCTTCGCACGACCGATGTGACGGGTGAGGTGACCCTTCCTGCGGGGATTGAGATGGTTATGCCCGGAGACACCATTAAATTTATCGTGAAACTTATTTCTCCCGTTGCCCTTGAAGAGAAACAGCGGTTCGCCATTCGCGAGGGAGGAAAGACAGTTGGTGCCGGTGTTGTAACGAAGATCAATAAATAATCAGGATAGCAAGTGTTTGCTTGAAAACTATGGCAACGAAGGCCGAACAACATGTTGAGCAGCGCATCCGCATCAAAGTGCGGGCGTATGACAATAAGATTATTGACTCTTCTGTGAAGCAGATAGTTGATACCGCGCGCCGCCAAGGCGCCGAGGTTGTCGGCCCCGTGCCTCTGCCAAATCAGATAAACAAATACACCGTCAACCGATCTTCGTTTGTCCATAAAGATGCCAGAGAGCAGTACGAGATGCGGATCCACAAGCGCTTGATAGACATCGTAAATCCAACACCGAAAACGATTGACGCGCTTATGAACCTGAATTTGCCTGCTGGCGTGGATATTGAGATAAAGATGTGAAGTTTTGTCTATAATTTTTGAGTTGAAAAATCAAAAATTATAGTTGCAAAACGAAATCCCTCTCCAGTTTTACTGAGGAATTTGTAAGAGCGATTGTTGAGCTATACAGCTCTATATCACTGACAATTTGTTCGTAAAACTGGGGAAGGATAACACCATAAAAAATATGGGAATGGAAGGACCAAGTAAACAGGAGGATTCGCTGGGGCGCTTAAAGGAGTGGCAACTTTTTGAGCAAAAAGTTCATTTGGTAGATGGTAAGCAGCGCACCGTCGGGTTCAATGCGCCTGGTGGCAAATGGTATAATCTTGAAGAAGGCGAAGAGTTAGTTTTTAATATGACCCCAGATGGGAAAGATAGAAAAGCATTTATTAGAAAAGGTGGGACGGAAACCCCCTTTGAACAGTGGAAGGAAAAAAGTAGCAGGTAATTTCAATTAGCCATTGAATGATTCTTCGTGAGAGGTGTCTCGCGGAGAAGATTGAGTGGCCAAAACCTACTCACCCCTGTTGTCACTCTTTTGGCAAGCTCAAAAACATTTGTCGGTAACACTAAGTAGGTGTAACTATTAAACATATGGGAATAGAAAAAGCGCCGGAGAAAAAAGCAGAAGCGTCCCCATCATTTGAAGAATTTAAAAGGGTTTTTGGTGAATACGCCGAATTACGATGGCAGGCGCATGCGGCTGGTCTTGTCACACGAAAAATGATTGCAAATTATGGGTACGCTGACCAGCGGACAGAGTACGCTGGTTCACCAGAGATATGGAAAGACATTCCCGCGATGGCTGATCTCGTTGCCGAAGAGGTTGACCTTATGGCAAGCGGCGTATCCGAGTCGGAAATGAAGAAGTATTCTACGCTGTATAAACGGGCCTATGAGCGGGCAAAAGATCTTCAGAGGCGGGGGTATCAGCTTGCGGAGAGCAATCCTTGGGTGTTTCGGGCTGAATATATTGCAGAGCGCCAAGGGAAAGATATCAGATTTTTTAAACAAGTGTTTGGCGAGGATGACCTCCGCGGTTTCTATGAGGGGGCGATGAAGTGGTGGAAGGATGATACTTTATTGCGCGAAGCAAGAGAGCTTGAGAGTTCTAGAGAATTTAGAGAGGTGGTGTTGCTCGCAGATATCGCGAAGAGCATGATGGCTCATAAGGCGAGATGGGAGCATGATCAGGAGGACCTCAAGCGAGAAGGATTTACTACTCCAGAGGAAAAGTTTGCCGATGCGCTGAAAAAATTAGAGAAGATAAAGGGGGCGGTCGGGGAGAAGAAATATAAAGAGCTTGCAAAGTATCTCACAGTTGGCTCCTTTCGCAATGTTCATCATGCTGATCTGTTCGGGGCGGATGAAAACGATGAATAGGGCGATGCGTTTGTTTCGGGCAATACAAATATAGTTGAGATATCGGGAACGTTGAGAAACCGCCAAAATTAGCCATTGAATGATTCTTCGTGAGAGTTGTCTCGCGGGGAAGATTGAGTGGCCAAAACCTACTCACCCCTGTTGTCACCTTTCCGAGGGCGGAAAGGATGGGGATACTAGTTGCAGTATTAAATTGAATAATGTTCACCTTATATACGTGATATAAGAGGAATATATGGGTCCGCAGAATGTAACTGGGGA
>Ga0155245_145_pt1 | contig 43801 bp, 36 predicted proteins | sample RifCSPhighO2_02_FD_106213 | JGI IMG/M metagenome (GOLD analysis project Ga0155245, IMG submission 106213) | Candidatus Sungbacteria bacterium RIFCSPHIGHO2_02_FULL_51_29 | reverse complement strand
CTGCGACAACGGGTTTCGGTGCCATAGGCCCTAAGTCGCGCGCTGCACTCGCCAGCCAGTGCGGTAAGTGATTTAGTGAGATCGTTCCAGTCATTTTAGCCCTTACGTTTTATCAAATGGTATGACAGATACATTCATTCGTTATTGGGTGTACGGGACCATCGGGGTCATCGCGTTCGTCTTGGGCATTATTGTGATGCAGCTTTCCCGTTCTGATGACGTGGGATCCAGAGGCATATCAGGAGCGGATTCTTGCAATGTCGCGCTCATACGGGCCCAAGGACAGTTGTATACCTACACGTGGCTTGCTCCGGCTGGCTCCGAGGAAAATAGCGGCAACTCACCGGGGCTTGCGATTAGCGCGGAAGATATTGTTCGCCAGATATCCAACGCGAACCAGGATCCGGCAATTGAAGCAGTCGTGTTACAGGTAGATTCAACGGGCGGCAGCGTTGTTGCCGGTGAGGAGATCGCAAATGAGCTTCGCCGTGTTTCAAAACCATCAGTCGCGCTCATCAGAGCCGAGGGTCTTTCGGCTGCATATTGGGCGGCATCGGGGGCGAAAACGATATTTGCTTCCGGAAACTCCGAGGTGGGGCATATCGGTGTCACCGCATCATACGTTGATCAGGCCCGATTTAACGAGAGGGAGGGGTACACATTCCACACACTTTCTACCGGGAAGTATAAGGACATATTTAATACGAGCAAGCCCCTTCCGGAATATGAGCGGGTAGAGATCATGGCGGGACTGCGCGTGATGATGGATAATTTTATCAAGGCGATCAGCGTGAATAGAAATATTCCAGAAGACGCGATCGGTGACGATATAAGAAGTGCCACGGTGTTCACTGGGCCCGAGGCGATTGAGGCAAAACTGGTTGATTATATCGGCGATCGTGAGGATGTCCGCGCATTTCTTGCAAAAGGCCTTGGCAAGGATCCTGCAGATATTACGTTTTGCGATTATTAATTAACTCCATCATATGTTTTTTGTAGAAACCGAAAAAGTTGATCTGGACCGCGCGCTTAATGTCTTTTGGATATACATTGGTCTTATCGCGGCGGGAGTTGTGGTGTCATTACTTCAGCTGGAGTATTCCATTTTCATTCCATTTGAAATCGTTACAACTCTGTTGGGGTTCGGGTTCGGATATGTTGTTACAATGGGTTTCCGGCAGCTTGCGAAGGCGCATAACGCCATCGGGCTTTATCGTTTTATGCTTGTTGCCTTCATCGTGAGTGTTGTTGTGGATATTGTAGATACCGGTTACGGCATTCTTTTTTATGCACCGGGTGAAGTTTCTCTGGGGTTGGTTGTTGTGACAGAGCTCGTGATTGCCGGAATATTTCCGATCGCATACGGCTACTGTATCGGTACATTGCCCATGGTCTTTGGGAAGTTGCCATTTTATGCGCGGATCATGAACATGGGAATCGCCCTGTTCCCTTTTTCAATGCTTCTTGGCATGTGGCTACAGGGAGTGAATAATGGCATGGATATTCTTTTTGGGCTTGGGATATTAGCGGGCGTTGTGTTCTGGGTTATTTCTTGGGTCATTGACTATCGCATACTCAAACGCGCCGTTGAAGTACGCGATAGCCCCGGGGCGGCATTGGCGAACGGTTCTACCCTTGAAGAAAAGAAACTACATGGGCTTCGCGGTTGGCTCATTCTTGTGGCCCTCGGACTCCTTGTTGCTCTTTGGCGTATGGCGACCACTCTCTATGCCGACATCAATGTTCTGGGAAGCGAGAACTACCAAGCCCTCTTTGATCCCGCATCCCCGGTCTATGTGGAAAACCTTGGCCTGCATCTGAAGCTAGAATTTGTCTTTGTTCTCGTTCTTTTTATTGGTGCGGCATGTTCAGCGGTTCTGTTTTTCATGAAGAAGAAGATCTTCCCGGTTTTATATATGTGCTGGTTGCTTTTGGGACTTTTATTCGCTGCATTTGAGGTCGTCATGCCATCCTTTCTTGTGTTCGCGTCTCCCGACACCGAGAAGGCAATGATGGATGTTTTTTCTAGCAATACGCCGATGCTCGCAGGGGCGATCGTGGGGGCGCTGATCTGGATCCCCTACATGCTTCGCTCAAAGCGTGTTACGGCAACGTTCATACAGTAGGCAGAGCGTGTTGATATACAAAACAGCACTGCGCTCATGCGCAATGCTGTTTTGTAATCAGAGATACATACACATTTTCTTATGGTGCGGCAGTCGCCGTCTTCTTGTTCCCTCATTCCCGTCCCAGGTGGGCAGGTAGGTAGGCGAATAGCGCGGATACAGTGACTTCTCGCAATGATTTTCTTCGGTAGTTGCGGAATTGCTTGATTTTTACTATCATTCATTGAGTAATAACGCATTGCCTTATGGCGAATGAACACCCAAAAATATCCGTGGTTGTACCCGTATTTAATGAGGCAGCAACCGTTCAAGAACTGCATCGCCGGATCGTCGCGGCCTTACGCATGCAGCCGGAGCCATACGAGATCATCTTTGTGAACGACGGCTCGCGCGATCGCACTGGAGAGGCGCTGTCGCTCCTGCGGCCACTGAAGGTCGTAACGCTTGCGCGAAATTATGGGCAGACGCCCGCGCTTGACGCCGGCATTCACGAGGCGCGTGGCGATGTCGTCGTTCTTCTTGATGCCGATCTTCAGAACGATCCAAACGACATCCTCCTTTTCCTAAAAAAACTTTCCGAAGGATGCGATGTGGTTGTTGGTTGGCGGAAGAAACGGCACGACGCGCCGTCACGACTGTTATTCTCCGCGTTTGCGAATTTTTTTGCGCGTGTTTTTCTCGACGTGCCTCTGCATGATTTCGGGTGTGGGTTGAAGGCGTATCGCGCAAGTTATATTAAACATTTTCGTTTGTGGGGGCACGCCCAGGTGTTTTTGCCTGCGGTTGCAAAAGAGCGCGGCGCCCGCATCTGCGAAGTTCCGGTAGCGCATTTTCCGCGCGGGGCCGGCTCGTCAAAGATCCGTGTCATGTCCATGATAAAAGGCAGCTTTGATCTTCTTGGTATTGTCTTTTTTGTGAAATATTTTTCAAACCCCCTTCGCTTTTTTGGGGGATGGGGGCTTGCGTCATGCGTTGTAGCGGTTCTTTCCTTTGGTGCCGCGATCGTCCTCAAATTTTCCGACATCCGTGATTTTACCGAAACGCCGCTACCTGTTGTGGGAACGCTTTTCGCTATTTTGGGGGTCATATTGTTCATGATGGGTCTGTTTGCCGAAGCCTTGTTGCGCATGTACTATGAGATGACCGCACGTTCCCCTGAGCACATCCATAAGGTAGAGAACAATGACACATAAGCCGCGGATACTTCTTATCGGCATGGGGCGGTTCGGTCGCCACTATCTGCGCTTGCTCAAAGAACACGAGCGGCAAGGGGACATAACGCTTACGGGTGTTGTAGTGAGGACCGCTCTTTCAAAAAAAAATATTGAAGAGACGGAGGGTGTCCTCGCGTATACGAAATTGAATGCGCGCCTCCTTTCATCCGTGGATGCGGCGATTGTCGCCACTCCCCCAAAAACGCATGGCGCTATTGTGCGAAAAATTCTTTCGCGCGTTCATGTGTTGTGCGAAAAGCCGGTTACGCTTAAAAGCCGCGAGATCGCGGCGCTTGGTGTGCTTGCGAGGCGTTCCGGCACCATTCTTATGGCGGCGCATATTTACCGTTTTCATCCCACGCTTGATGTTCTTCGCGCTGAAATTCGCAAAGCGGGTGGGAAGCCGTTTTTCTTTGAGGCGACATTTACGAATGAGGCCGCACGAGGCACCATGCCTGACCTGAGGTTTGACATGCTGCATCCGTTTGATATCGCGGATGCGCTGTTCGGTCCGCCGGCATCTGCACGGATTGAAAAAGACGGCATGTGCGAACTTCACTCGCTTTTGTATAAAAATGGTATGAAGGCGTGCATAAGGATCGGTTCCGAGGGTGAAAAGAATGTTCGCACGGTAACGGTGCACGGTGGAGATCGTGTCATCCGCTGCGACCTTGCGGCCTCTATCGTTGAGGTGCGGCGTGGTGCGCGTGTGCGGCGCATCGCCGTGAACGCCCACGAGCCTCTTTCGCTTGAGTTAGATCGATTTCTTGATGTGGTGAAGGGCGCTCGCAAGCCCTACCCCGATGCAACATGCGCGGCACGCGTTATACGCTCAATTGAAAAGGCGCGCGAAGTGCGCCCGCGCCCGAAGATTGTGATCATCGGTGGCGGCATATTCGGCACCACCATCGCTCTTGAGTGTGCCGAGTGTGCCGATGTCACGCTTTTTGAAAAAAATGGCGGATTGCTTCAAGAAGCATCATTTGTGAACCAGTACCGCCACCACTTTGGGTACCACTATCCGCGAAGTGAGGAGACCGTGCGCGAATCGCAAGAAGCGCAAGATGATTTCCTGCGCGCCTACGGCGCGGCAATTGTGCTCGATATTTCCTCGTACTATTGCATAAGCACGAACGGGTCGCGTGTCACCGAAGAGGAGTATAAGGAATTTTGCCGCAAGAATTCTTTGCCGTTCTCTTGTGCCTTTCCCCCGGGCGGTGCCGTTGACCGTTCACGCGTAGGCGTATGCCTAAAAACATCCGAGCCGGTCTATGATTATGCGCGTCTGAAACTGCTCATTGAGGAGCGGCTTCGGGTGTGTCCCGAGATCCAAAAGCGGTTGGGAACTGCCGTTACCGGCATACAACTTCTTTCCGACGGGCGGAAGCTGGTGAAGTGGAAAAAGGGCCATGAAATCGGATCATCACCTGCGGACTTTGTCATCAACGCGACATATGCGCGCGAAAATGACTTTGCGTCTTGGTTGGGGTTTCCGCAGAAAAACCTTCGCATGGATCTTGTGGAGCTGCTTCTCGTGCGCCTTCCCATTTCGCGGACAGCACTTACCGTCATGGATGGCCCATTCGCGACATTGGTGCCAACCGCCGAAAATCATATCTTCACGCTGGGGCATGTCAAAGAATCGCTTCACAAAAAGATCGTGCCCAAAGACGGCCGTGTTCCGCGGTGGCGCACTCCATCATCGCGCTGGAAGCGTATTATGCGTGAAAGCATGAAGTGGTTTCCCATTCTGAAAGATGCCGAATATATTGAGTCGCGGTTTGTGGTTCGCGCGGTTAATGCCTGGCGCGAGTACGACGACGCGCGTCCTTCCGATATTTCGCGCCACGGCTTCGGGTGCTGGTCGGTGTTGGGAGGAAAGATCGTCACCTGTGTTTCTACTGCTAAGGAAATCTCCCGCCAGATCAGAAGCGCTATGCGGAAATAATAGTTTCCATACGCACGAACACACCTGCCTCACCGGCAGGTTTTTTATTGAAGTAGGATCGTGGCAGGTCGGAAGGGTTTCGTTTCAGAAAATGATTATTGTCGCAATGATGATTTATATTGCCCTATGATATTATTCTCTAATTCGCGCGCCCGCCCGCCTATGGCGGGAATTAGAGAATAAGAAGACACTATCAGGTATTGCGCTACCAGCCCTTACTTTTATCTTGACGCGCCGCTTCACATTAGCGACTGTTTTTCCCCATCGGTCAATATTGACTCATTTCTTCGCGCACCGCAGAATTTTCTTACGTGCACATTTACATACACACCAAAAGGAGTTCTTTCATGATTATCGCGCGAGCACCACTGCGGCTCCCGCTTGGGGGCGGCGGCACCGATCTTGAGTTTTATGCCACAGAGTTCGGCGGATTCGTACTGAGCGTCGCCATTGACAAATACGCCTATGTGACGGTTTTGCGTCCGCCCATTGAGCGCGGCATCAGAGTGAAGGCGCGCATCAACGAGTACGAGGAGCGTTTGGACGACATCAAGAACGAACTTGTTCGCGAGTGCCTGAGATATGCCGGCGTTACCGAACGCATCCAGGTGACATTTTCGTCCGATCTTTCCGATGGAACTGGTATGGGAACATCCGGCGCGTATGCCGTCGCTCTTATGGCGGCTCTTCATTTTGTGACGAGAAAGCCGCACGCTCCTAAGATCCTCGCCGAGGCGGCGGCACACGTGGAGCTGGAACTTTTGAAGCGCCCCATCGGCAAGCACGATCAGTACATGGCTGCGTTCGGAGGGCTGAAACTCCTGTGTATCGCCAAGGACCGGTCTGTTGCGGTCGTCGCTCCGGAGATATCCCGCCAGACCATGCACGATCTAAAAAACAATCTGATGCTTTTTTACACCGGCACGCGCCGCGAAAGTTCGGCGGTGCTTGGCGCCCAGAAAGAGGCGGCCGAAAAGCAGGGTGGTAAGGATGTCTTTGAGTATTATCACGCGATAAAAGATATTGGCGTGCGCATTTATGAAACGCTTGTCGCAGGAGATGTGTCCCGTTTCGGCGGTTTTCTGCACGAGCATTGGCAGACGAAAAAGCGTCTTGCGGGCGGCGTATCAAATCCCGGGTTTGACCATCTTTACGACGAGGCACGGGATCACGGCGCCATCGGTGGTAAGCTGGTGGGGGCCGGCGGCGGCGGATTGTTCCTCTTTTTTGTGCCTCCGCGCGTGCAGGCGGCATTTTCTTTGTTCATGCAGGAGCGCGGGTGCGAACATGTGCCATTCGCGTTTGAGCCGTGGGGCGTTGAACTCTCTATGCCTTTCAGCCCGGCAGTGTCTCTTCGCGCAAAATCTTGACAAAGTTTTGCATTACCCTTGAAATATCTCAAGGGTATTTTTTTCTTGTAAAGAATAGCGTCCTCATGTACAAATGAATGACGGTATGAGTTCGTTTACAAAAAAGGAGTATGCAATGAGTGTTGAATATGTCAAGAATTATCTTGGCGATGTGTCGGCGCTTGCCGCGAAAATTCAAAAAGAACAAAGCGAGGCGTTGAACGCCGCGATAGAGGCGCTCTTTGTCGCCTGGCGCGATGGCAGTGCGGTGTTTATTCTTGGGAACGGCGGTTCAGCGTCAACCGCTTCGCATTTTGCGGCTGATCTTGCCAAAACGGTGAACGACGCGCCGATGGCACAAGGTCTTCGGGCGCTCACGCCGTGGGACAACGTTCCTCTTATCAGCGCGATCGTCAACGACCGGCCGAAAGAGGATTACTTCACTGCCTGGCTTGATACGTATTATGAGCAGGGCGGCCTTGGCATCGGCATCAGCGTTCACGGAGGGTCTGGCACGGATCACGGCGGCAAGTGGTCGCAAAATCTTTTGAAGGGCCTTGGGTACATTAAGCATCGTGGCGGCATCACCATCGGGCTTACCGGTTTTGACGGCGGCCCCATGGCGCGCATGGTGAACATCTCCATTATCGTTCCGGCCGATTCCACCCCGCTGGTAGAATCCTTTCACGTGGTGCTCCATCACCTGATCGCTTTCGGACTCAAGGAGCGCATCGGTGCAGAGCGAAAAAAGGGTGGATGACCGGTGCCGCGCGGTCTTTATTGACCGCGACGGCGTAGTTGTTCGTATCGTTATGCGCGATGGCGTTCCCACCTCGCCCTTTCGGCGGGAGGAGTTCGCCATGGATCCGTATGCCGAGGATGCCTTGAAAAAGATCGGCGCGATGGGGTTTAAGCGGTTTCTGGCGTCAAATCAGCCCGATGTCGCCTATGACCATCTGACGTATGCCGAGTGGAAGTGGATGCATCGCCATGTTGAGAAGTTGTCGTTTGACGACATGTTCGTTTGTATGCACGGGCGGGAAGACGAGTGCGAGTGCAAGAAGCCGAAACCCGGATTGCTGTTGGATGCGGCAGAAAAGTGGAACGTTGATCTTTCGCGATCCTTCATGATAGGGGACACCGAGGCAGATACGAAAGCGGCGCGGGCCGCCGGAGTAAAATCAATTCTTATTGACGCTCCATATAATCAAGGCGTGAAAAGCGATTATCGGGTAAAAAGTTTTATGGGTGCCGCAAATCTCATCAGTGCTCTGGAAAGGGGGGACATGATATGAAGCTCTTCGTTGACACCGCAAATCTCAACGATATTGAACAAACGCTCAAGCGAGGGTTCGTCTCGGGCATTACTACGAACCCATCGCTTCTTGCCAAAGAACCTAAGGGGAACTTTCTTCTTCATGCAAAAAAGATCATAGAGCTCATTCGTGTGCATCAACCGGGTATTCACCTATCCGTTGAGGTGTTCAGCCGCAATGCCGATGAGATCCTTCAACAGGCGCGTGAATTTCGCGGCGCGCTTGGCTATGACAAGCTCTCCATCAAGGTGCAGATCGGCTGGGATGAACTTGAGGCGATCTCAAAGCTCGCGACCGACGGATTTTCGGTCAACTGTACGTGTTGCATGAGCATCAACCAGGCGGTCATGGCAGCGGGCGCCGGAGCGAAATACGTTTCGCTCTTCTGGGGGCGTATCCGTGATGGCGGGTCGCCTGATGCTGAAAAACAGCCGGTGCTTTTTGCCACCAAGTCGGAGGCAGTGAAGGAGGGGGCTCTCACGGGTTCCGATTTTGATCCGGCATGGGTCGTCTCCGAAACCCGAAAACTTTTTGACGCGTCGTACCCGGGTGTTCAGATCATCGCCGGAAGTATCCGCAAGGCAACGGATATACGTGATGCCGCACTTGCCGGCGCTCACATCGTCACGGTGCCGCCGAAATTCTTTCCGCAGATGATCAAACACTTCAAGACCGACGAAGTTGTCACCCAGTTTCTGAAGGATTTTGAGAATTGGATGAAGTAGAACTAAAAAACCGCATAACGCGGTTTTTCTTTGTGTGATGTTGTGTGAAAGTATAAGGAACCATTTTTATAATTTCACAAGTTGACGGCGTCGCTGTAATGCGTTAAAGAAATGAACAGCTGATCTTTGACAGGAGGCGCGTTCTGAAGGCATTGCACCTTGGATATCACTATGTAAGGACCGGCATTGCTCCCGGGCCGGCGTGTTCGCCATCGCGGCTTCGTGCGCACATTGTTGCTCTCAAGGCGGATGGCTACGAATTCCTCGCGTGTCGGGAGGTTTCCAGGCGCCTTCGTCTGGGCCTCCCATTGCCCGATAAGCACGCGACACTTTCTTTTGATGACGGCTTTGCGGACCAGTATTACACGGCGTTCCCAATTCTAAAAGAGTATGGGGTGCCTGCGACATTTTTCTACATCTCATGCGTTCTTGACGGGAGGACCCCTCCCGTTATCGGTCTTCAGATCCTTATTGACGCTCTTGGCATTGTCCGGCTTGAGAAAGAGATATTTCCGAAGGTCCTTGTCGGGACTCCATATCTTGACCTTCTTGATGAGCGCCGGTACGACGCAAGCGGAAGGAAGATGGGCGATCCCCAAGAGTTGCGACGGGTAAAGTGGATGTTCAATCACTGGCCGTCGCAGTCGTTCAAGCGGGATATTCTGGACGAGATCTTTACCACCTACATCGGCGAGGGTTCCGAGGAGCGCTTGTGTCGTGAGCGGTTCATGTCAGAGGCGCATCTTCGCGAGATGCATGCGTCCGGCATGGAGATCGGGTCGCATACCGTAACGCATCCTGCGATGAACATTCTTGGTCGTGCCGAGATTGAAAGCGAGCTTAAGGATTCGCGAAGGAGGATTGAGCGCGAGCTCGGCGGTACCGGCATCGTTTCATTTGCCTGGCCGTTCGGTGGGCGCTTTCGCGATGTGACCCGACGCCTTGTTGGCACGTATTACGAAACGGGGTGGAACTACGACTCAACGCTTTCCCACATGCCGGAGGCGCCATATGCTGACCTCACTGATATTCCTCGCATGAACGAGAACATGTTCATGCGGGACGCATCATAGACCGCCCCACTTTTCATCTGAACCCAGATGACGAGCGGGCCGGTTTTTTATTGGCATGAAATATAAAACAATATTATATAAATAAAGCAAGTTGACATTGAGATTGATTGCCTGTAAAAAGAATATCGGCGTATCATCACATTCAAACCAGAGGAGCGCATCGCATGATCTGGGCGGTTGTGAAAGATCCGGGCGGAACAAATGCGACAGTACGGGTCGTCAATGAGCTGCGGGCTCTTGGTAAGGAAGTAAAGCTTTTTTCCAACGGCAAGGCCGCGGAGATTCTCACAGAGAGGGGGATGGAACATACGGCGAATCCCAGTGCTGTCTCAATTCTTGAGGCGGTGTTCTCGGAAGGAAAAAGGCCGGAGCTTATTCTTACGAGCATGTGCTCGCAGGGCGGCCTCGGAAAATATCTTGTCCCGCTTGCGTGGCACCACGACATCGCGACCGTCGCGGTGCAGGATTTCTGGGGTGCTCGTCTCAAAACCGACTATTGCGACAGCCAATTCTGGCCGGACAGGATCATCGTGCCCGATGAAGTCGGCAAGCGGCTTGTCCTTGAAAGTTGGGGTGACTATGGCGAAGAGAATGTGTGCGTCTCGGGTTGGGTCGCGTTTGATTCGCTTGCGACCTTTGATTGCGCCGCCGCGGGAGAGAAGGTCCGCAAGCGTTTTGGCCTTGTGAAGCCGTGGCCGATCGTCGGATTTTTCGGTCATCCCGATGGAAACGCCGAGACCGCGCACGAGGTCGTACGCGCGTTAAACGAAAACGCCGATCCCGTCTATTTCTTCCCGCGGTGGCATCCGCGCGCAAGTACCGATGACGCGGCGGATCATGAGCGCACGAAAACAGAGGTCCTGGCGTTTTCGTCCGGCGAGCGCATTGAGACGAACAGCATTTCTTCCAAGGAACTGACCACCGACGACATCGTCGGTGCGTCAAAGGTCGTCGTAAGTATTTTCTCCACGACCCTCGTCCAGGCCGCACACCTTGGAAAAGAGGTCGTGTCGGTGCTGTACCCGCAATACGGTATGAGACGGTGGCATGAGATCACGAAACTTGAAGGGTTTCCTCTCACCGATCTGGGCTGTTCGGCTCTTGTGGGCGAGTACGACGGTCTTCGCCGAACGCTTCGGGGCGCCATAACGGATACGCTCGGCTTAGGCGATGCGCAGAGGCGGCTTTTGCCCACGGACGGCCGCAGCGCCCGGAGGGCGGCGGCGTATGTTCTTGATATGTTGAGACGGTAGTAACCGATCCCGGCTGGTAGCAGCCGGTTTTTTTGTATTGGGTTTCTCATGCAGTAACCTTTTGCTCAGAAAACCCGTTTAATTATTGTCTTTTGCAAGATCATTTGATACGATGATGTCTATGAGCGAAAAAAAATACAAAGCGGCGGTCGTTGGCACGGGGCGCATCGGCATGCTTCTTGAACAGGACCCGAAACGGGTAAAGCCCGCAACGCACGTGGGGCTGTGGATAGCGCATCCTCGCACTGAACTTGTTGCAGTATGCGACAATGACCCGAAAAAATTTGACGTTGCCCGCGCCATGAAACCGGGTGTTCATACCTATACCGATCCCGAAGAACTTCTGAAGACGGAGAAGCCCGATATCGTAACGATATCCACGTGGCGGGATTCGCATTACGACATGATGAAGCTTGCGCTGAAATACCATGTGCCCGCCATCGTTCTTGAAAAACCCATCGCCGAAAAAGCCGAGCACGCGCGTGAAATAGTTGAGGAGGCGAAACGGCAGGGCACCCATCTTTTCATAAACCACCGCAGACGTTTTGATCCGTTGCTCTATGATGTTCGCAAAGACATTCAAAACGGTCTCATTGGCGAGATCATGCAGGTATCGGCCCAGTATGTGTTCGGTTTGGTCACGACCGGCACTCATTTGATAGATGCGCTTCGGTTCTTTCTTGGCGATGTGAAGTGGGTTGCGGCGTTCCCGAATGCAAAAAAACATTTTGCCCCGCCGGATGATCCGTGCATTGATGGTTTCATCGGGTTTGAGAATGACGTGAAGGTCGCGGTGCAATCGCTTGATATGAAGGACTACGATATTTTCACGATTGATATGTTTGGGCGCAAAGGCCGCGTGACGTTTAAAAATATCGGAAGGGATTTTGAGATCATGCACGTCACTGATTCGCCCGAGCATCAAGGATTTACGGAGTTAGATGATAAGAATATTGAGCATCGGGGAGGTGCTGTGCGAAACCAGTTCATGTTTCTGGGGGATAACGTCATTGATTGTCTTGAAGGGCGCGCAACGTCGCTTTCTACGGGAGAAGACAGCATGAGGGCCCTTGAGATACTTCTTGCCATGCAGGAAAGCGTCCGTCAGGGCGGTAAGGTAATACATCTCTAGCATATGTGTGGAATAACGGGTTTCGTTGAACTCAGCGGCGCGCCGGCATCCCGCGAGGCGGTTGAAAAAATGTCACAAGCGATCAAACACCGCGGTCCGAACGATAGCGGGGTTTTTGTGAATGGTAGTGCGGCGTTTGCTCACCGGCGTTTGAGTATTTTAGATGTAACTTCTTCCGGCCACCAACCGATGCAGGACTCATTGGGCAGATACACCATCACGTTCAACGGCGAGGTATATAACTATCTTGAGATACGACGCGAACTCGGCGGGCGGCACTGGAAAAGCGGCTCCGATACCGAGGTCATGCTTGAGGCGTATGCCATGTGGGGGAAAGAGTGCCTTTCACATTTCAACGGTATTTTTTCGTTCGCGTTGTGGGACGCTGCCGAAAAGGAACTTTTCTGTGCCCGTGACCGCCTCGGCGTAAAACCGTTTTATTATGCGGTGCACGAGGGCCGGTTTTTATTTGCCTCTGAAATAAAAGCGCTTCTTGCCGCGGGTGTTCCCGCGCGTCCCAACGACCGCATCGTTCGCGATTATCTGGTGTTCGGCATGTACGAACACTCCGAAGAAACATTCTTTGAGGGAATACAACAACTGATGCCCGGGCATGCGCTTACTATAAAAGATGGGAAGATAACGATTTTTCGCTACTGGAACTTGCCCGAACGGGTAGCCGATCTTTCCGGGCTTTCAGATGCCGATGTGTCGGAACGCTACCGCGCGCTCGTGGACGACGCCGTTGGCATCCAGTTGCGAAGCGATGTTCCCATCGGCATCAACGCCTCGGGCGGGCTTGATTGTTCCATACTTACCGAAACGGTTAACCGACTATGCGGCGGCCAGCGAAATTTTGAGATGTATTCGTGGAACTACGGCGAGGAGCAGTATGATGAAACGCCGTATGTGAAAGAACTTTCACGACATCTCGGCTGGAACGTGAATTTTGTAACACTCACGCCGAAAGACGCCTTGGCCATCATGCCCGACGTCATGCGCCACGAAGAACAACCGTTCCCCGGTATCTCAATTGTGGCCCGCCACAATCTGTATCGTCACACGAAACCGGAGACCATCGTGTTTTTGGAGGGTCACGGCGGCGACGAGATCGGCGGGGGGTATGAGTATTATATATCCAGTTTTCTTCTTGATGTTATGGAGCGTGATGGCATGGATGCGGGTGAGAAAGAACTTGCCGCATACGGCGCGCTTCACGGAATAACGTCCAAAAAAACTCTGCAGGATTTTTTTCTCCGCGGGCTTCGATCGTATTTTAGCGGAGGAACTTCTGCTGATGCGACGAGTTTTATCGCCACCGGATGTCTGCACGATGATTTCCTTTCGCGTGCGTTCCCGCCGAAGCCGGTGTTTGATGCACCATTTTCCACCCATCTTGCGAACATGCAGTACCGCGACCTTCACTGGACGAAGCAACCGCGGGTGCTCCGAAGCGTTGACCGAAATTCCATGGCGTATGCAAAAGAGGTGCGGGTCCCGTTTCTTGATCATCGCATCGTGGAGTTCGCTTTCTCGCTTCCGCCGCGCCAAAAAATACGAAATGGTGAACAGCGCTTTTTCATGCGCGAGGCCTTTCGCAGCCGGCTTTCTCCCAGTATTGTGAACGCTCCTAAGCGTGCGGTTCCCGATCCCCAGCGGGCGTGGCTGAAGGGGGCGCTTCGCCCCTGGGCGGAAGAGGTGCTTTCGTCGCCGGAGTTCGGCAAAAGGGCCTATATTGACCAAAAGCGCGCTTTGGCCGAGTATGAGAGATATTGCGAAACAAAAGACGCGGCGAACTCGTTCCACATATGGCAATGGCTGAATATGGAAATGTGGTTTCGCCAGTTTATAGATAAATAAGCATGATTGATCCAAGAACGGTACTTAACGGGAAAATGGTTCTGGTGACGGGCGGCGCCGGGTTTATTGGGTCGCATCTTTGCGATCACTTGATGGGATACGGCGCATCTGTCGTCTGCTTTGACAATCTTTCAACCGGGTCGCGCCAGTACGTTGATTCGCAAAAGGGAAATGCAAAGTTCTCTTTCGTGTTGGGAGATGCAAATGTCGTAGCCGATCTGGAGAAGGTGTTTCGTGCCCGCCCCGTTGATTATATTTTCCACTATGCGGCGGTCGTCGGTGTGAAGCGCACGAACGAAAAACCGCTTGAGGTGTTGAACGATCTTGAGGGCTTCAAGCATATTGCTGCTCTTGCTTATGCGCATAGCGCAAAAAAGATCGTCTTCTCGTCATCATCAGAAATATATGGCCAGCAAAAAGAAGTGCCATTTCATGAGGATATGTCGTATCACGACACGCGCCATCCCTATGCGCTCGTCAAAGCCACGGGCGAGTCCTATTTTAAAAGTTTTTCCGAGGTCTCGGGTGTTCCGGTGGTAAGCTTGCGGTTCTTCAACGTTTACGGCCCGCGGCAGGAATCATCTGCGTACGGATTTGTCACGGGCATTTTCATCTCGCAGGTGCTTATGGGTATGCCTCCGACTATTTTTCGCGACGGGTCGCAGACACGCGACTTCACCTATGTGGACGATAACGTGGAGGCGGCGATCCAGGCATTGGTGAACCCAGCAACGGACGGCGAGGTGGTGAATGTCGGCACGGGTATTGAAACGTCTATCGCGGAACTTGCAAGAAAGATCATAGCGACATCGGGGCATCGCCTTGAGCCGGTGTTCTTGCGTACGCATAATCTTGCCGAAAGTCCGCGGCGCGTTGCGCACACCGGAAAGCTCACAAAGCTTACGGGGTTTGAGTGTAGAATGGCGCTTGATGACGGTCTTAAAAAAACATATGACTGGTACAACGCGCACAAGGACCGGCTCCTTTCAAAGGACAAGTTGAGTTTTGAGGAGTACGAGAGGGGTGTGTGGAGGCCGCGCGAAAAAGAGGCGTAGTGGCCGTGACAGGTGAATAGCGGATATTCACATCAGCGCATTTTTTTGCTCTGATTTTTTATGAAACAAATCACTGTTTTATTGCGTTGTATGATGAGGATGTGTGTTTTCTGGCGTATTGACTTTACGCAAAAGTGCCTTATACTTTTGGCACGTTCCCGGAACCCGCCGAAAGGAGACGACCCCCATGAAAGACATTACGTTCGGAAGCGTTCATATCGGGGCGAATGCGCCGTGCATCATCATCGCCGAGATCGGCGTTGACCACATGGGCGACATGCAAAAGGCCCGGCGCATGATAGATGCGGCAAAGGCGGCAGGAGCCGATGTCGCAAAGTTCCAGATACACATTCCCTATGCCGAGATGGCACTCGGGCACGAGAAGCTTCTGTTCCATGGCGGTTCGCTTGAGGATGTGTTCAAAAGATCGCATGTGACGGCGGCTCAGCATAAAGAGCTGGAGGAGTATTGCCGTGGCGTCGGCATTCAGTATCTATGCACTCCATTTTGTCCAGCGGCCGTTGATGTTTTAAACACTGCGGTCGGCGTTGATGCGTTCAAGACCGGATCGGGTGAACTTACCAATCTACCTCAGCACCGGAGGATCGCAAAAATTTCCGCGCGAACCGGAAAGCCCGCTTTGGTGTCCACCGGTATGTGCACACTGGAAGAAATAGGCGATACCCTTGCCGTCTATCGCGAGGAGGGTGCGCTGGAAAACGTGGTACTCATGGTGTGCACCTCCGAGTACCCGCTTGAAAAGTATGACGACATTTCTCTCGGGCTTATTCCGCGCTTGCGTGATCTGTATGGGGTGTGGGTCGGATATTCTGATCACTCAAAAGATAGTCGTATCGCGGCAGCCGCAGTGGCGCTCGGAGCTAAAGTCATTGAAAAGCATCTGACTCTTGCCTATGGGGAGGGTGGATGCGACGATGCCGTAGCGCTTACACCCGATGCGTTCGCCGATGCGGTGGTTGGCATTAGGCGCGTTGAGTCGGCGCTCGGTTCAGAAAAGGCGGTGCGCGCGGAGGAGGAAAAAACGCGCGAGTGGGCATTCCATAGCGTTGTGACGAATGATATGCTTGCGGAGGGAGATGCGGTGACGTTTGACAACGTTCGTCCGGCGCGCCCGGGAACGGGCATTCCGGCAAAGTATCTTGATAAAAAATATTCCGCGGCTCTTCTGGGGCGGCGAGTGAAATGGGCTCTTCCCAAGAATCACGTTCTTCAGTGGGAGGATCTCTGGTAGAATACACAAAAATCGTCAAAAATAGGCGATTTTTTCTATATCTGCAAAGTTTTTAGATGTAACTTTGGCACGATTTTGCTCGTTTTATGGTAGTATACAGCGTATGAGCAAGAGACAATTGCAACAAAAAACAAAAAAGCGCAAGGTTGCTGTTCTTACGGGCGGCCGTATTGAATTTGGCTACACTCGCCCCGTTATTCGCGAGATACAGAGGCGCGGCACAATGGACTATGAGATCATCGCCGCGAACATGCATCTTCTTCCCGAATTTGGGAATACGATAGACGAAATTCTTCGCGATGGTTTTACGGTGGGAGCGGCGGTCCATAATACGCTCGCAGGATATAATCGCCTCACGATGGTAAAGTCACTCGGTGTGTTCATGACGGAACTTCCCGGCATTATTGACCGCATGAAGCCCGACATCATTCTTCTTGCCGGAGACCGCGGCGAGCAGTTTGTTGGCGCCATGGTGGGCGCGCACATGCACATTCCTGTAGCCCACATTCAGGCGGGCGAACTTTCCGGAAATATTGACGGCATGACGAGGCACGCCATCACGAAATACGCGCACATTCATTTTGCCGCCAACAAAGATGCCGCCGATCGCCTCAAAAAAATGGGAGAGGAGCGATTTCGTATTTTTAATATCGGCGCGCCCCAGCTTGACGAATTGGTGGCGGGGAACGAAACGCCAGAAAAAGATGTTCGTAAAAAATTCGGTTTGCGCAAAGGAACGCCCGCAATACTTCTTGTTCAGCACTCGGTGACGGAGGAGGCGGCCGATGCGGAAAGGCAGATGACAGAAACGCTGAAAGCGGTTTCATCGTTTCCGCATCCGATCGTTCTTATCATGAATAATTCTGATGCCGGAAGCCCGGCGATACGACAAGCCATTCACGCTCATGCCAATGACCGGATGAAGGTGTATGAACACGTCTCGCGCGAGGACTACGCAGGACTCATGCGAACGTGTAATGTGCTCGTGGGAAACTCGTCTTCGGGCATCATTGAGGCGCCGGTCTTCAAAATTCCGGTGGTAAATATCGGCAACCGGCAAAAAGGACGCTTCCAGTCAACGAATGTCATCAATGTCGGGTATAACGCCCGCGCTATTCAGGGGGCGATCGCACACGCGCTGGCCCCGGCGTTTGCCAATGCCGCAAGGCGTGCGCCCAGTGTCTACGGTGATGGCCATTCGGCAAAACGCATCGTTGATATTTTGCAAAATATTCCTATCAATCAGAAATTGCTGGTGAAAAATCTTACGTACTAAAGCGTGGTGCGGGGCAAATCCTAAACTCTAAATTCTAAATAATATCAAATGACCGAAGTGCCAAATAAAAAAACGTATGATCTGGAAAAACGAACATATGAATTTGCGCGGCGCGTAAGAGAGTTCGTGCAAAAGTTACCGAAAACAATGGCAAATAGTGAAGATGGCAAGCAACTTGTGCGCTCTTCAGGTTCTGTTGGCGCAAATTATATTGAAGCGAACGAAGCGCTTAGTAAGAAGGATTTTTGTATGCGGATAAAAATTTGTCGCAAGGAATCAAAAGAAAGTTATTATTGGATTTCTTTGATAGAAGTCGGAACCGATCAAGAACGTAGAAGCGAGAAAGAAGATCTTGTGCGGGAAGCGACAGAGCTGACAAAGATATTTGGGTCAATCGTTGTTAAATCAGCTTAATTTTTTTAGATTTTTATCATTAGAGTTTTGTGCTTATTTAGAATTTAGATATTAGTGCTTAGAGTTTATTATGGCTATAACTTCTAAAATCCTCGGTCTCATCACCGCCCGCGGCGGCTCAAAGCGTCTTCCCGGCAAAAATATCCGGGAATTTTTGGGGCGTCCTCTTCTTGCCTGGACAATAGACACGGCAAAAAAAAGTGGCGTGCTTGACCGCCTCATTCTTTCTACCGACGACCTTGCTATTGCCGACATCGGCCGGCGGTACAGCGCCGAGATTCCCTTTATGCGTCCGCCGGAACTTGCAACCGACACCGCATCATCCTTTTCTGTTGTGCAGTATACGGTAGACCGCCTGAAAAAAGATGAAGGGTACGTCGCGCCGTGGATCATTCTTTTTGAACCGACATCTCCGGGTAGGCAACCGTTCCACATTCGCGAAGTGGCGGATGTTATGAAAGCGGGAACGTGCGACACCATTCTTGGCGTTTCCGAAATGCCTGGGCACTATAATCCGTTCAAGGCGTTCGGTATGTCACCAGAGAACACGCTCGCACGTTGGCATGATGCCAAGCCCGTCAAAGAGGTGCTGGGGGTTTTGCGAAATCAGGATATGCCAAAGTCCTATTTTCTGAACTCATCCATCTATGCGTTTAAAACCGCGAATCTCTATGAGAAAGACCCTAATCTTTGGGGGCGGAACGTGTACGGATATGTGATGGATTACAAATATTCTATGGATATTGATACCACCGAAGAATGGAAGATAGCCGAGATGAAAATGCGCGCGGTCTTGTCGGAAAGTGAGGAAGGAGTTCTTGTCTGATGCCTATGAAATCACGCGCATGATCTCCTCGGCAATGCGTTTTCCACCACCCATACCGCCCGACAAAAATTCTGCAATAAGTTTTTTCCGTCCTGTTTCTTCCGACGCCGCGCTTTGCAGAGCGGCCGTGGCAAGAGTACGGAACTCTTCCCCGCTTTTTGCGACGCGAATTCCGCTTGTCGCAATAGCGCGGACAAGGAACGGTTGTTCGTACATTTGCGCCAGTATCGGGTCAAACGGGTCGTGACGTTCCGGATCGGTAAAGCCGAGATACAGCATGGGACGCGCAAGAATGGCTGCATCTAGTGCGAGCGATGACCCCACGCTTATGAGAAGATCGCTTGCAGAAAGGATGCTCGTAAGCCGCGCCTGATCGGAAAGTTTTGTCGGGTCGTCAAGAAGAAGTTCCGGGTGTTCGGCCGCACGTTTCTTATATAGTTCAAGTTTCTGCTGTTTCGGTCCGGCTCTGACAAGAAGTTGTGCCTCCGCGCCGAACGCATTTTGAGAGATCATGTCCAAGAGCCACTCAACCACGTGCTCTTGCCGCGGGTGCCATTCATCGTCAACGAGGGCATAGGTGATAAGTTTTTTGTGTGGGTTGCCCCCAAGCATGGTGATGCATTCTTCACGGGACATGGCGGGCGCTGCCCCCGCGTAGTGATCAAAGCGGGCGGTTCCCGCGACTGCAATAGCATCTGCCGGTATGCCGCGTGATGCAACAAGCTGTTCCTTCATCTGTTCGTTCCATGCGATGATCCGTGTGGCAGTTCGCGGATGCGAGAACATGCGGTTATCAACATAACTCCACGGGAGGTCTGCGACTATCGTGGGAACGCCAAATGTATCCGCGTGCGAAATGAATACTACGTCCTCCATTTCCGACCCAAGCGTGCCGAGAAGGACGGCTGACGGTTTGTATAAGCGAAAAAGTTCTGCATAGTTCTTGTTGGCAAAAAGTATTCGTTCCACAATGGTGAACATGCGAGTGATCGTCGGAAGAAGAGGGTGTGCGATCTGCCGCAACCGCCTAAGAACTGCGTCCCGCATGCGCCAGCCGACTACGCGCCCCGTCCTGATGTTTCGTAGTGTGTGCAGGGTTCGCGAAAGTTCCGGGTCATCGTATTTCAGCAGAGTGTCGCGGATGCGCATGCTTGCGCTCACGAGAAATCCTGAAGGACTTTTCCCTAATGGCTCAAAGTGAACGTGTGTTCCGGAAAATTCCTTTATGAACGTCTCATCGGCGCCAAAGCGAGAAAGGATTACAATGCGAACGCCGCGCTTTTGTAAGAGCGAGAACATATCGGTTCGGAGCATCGTGCTTATGCGGACGCGGTTTGATATAATAAAAAAGACGGTCTTTTGTTCCATGACGCGTATTGTTTCTCTACACACTATATAGTATACGCAGAAAATACTTAAAAATATACAAAACTATGGCGTTACAAAGGCAATTCAGTCCGCAAGAGCTTTTTCAGGAGGGGAGACGCGAAACATGGGAGCGTGACGGGGTTTCATTTCCCGTTGACATTCGGTGCGGGAAGACAACGGATCTTTTTGGTCTTAAAAAAGATCTCCTGCATGGTTTTAAAGATCGCGTGAAGGCGTACCGCGATATGTGCAACCGCTATCTTTCCGAGGACTCTAATCTATCGGCGGTTGAGGCGTGTCCTCTTTGCGGGAAGGCGACGAGTGAGGCGACGAATGCCGGTACCATCCACGGCATGCTGTATGTTCGCTGTGCGGGGTGCGACATGCGGTATCTGGCAATACGTCTTTCCAATGCGGCCCTTGATGAATTTTATGCAAAGGACGAGGTGCTCTCGGCTACGCACGCCGATCCGACGCTTACCAAAAAACGCGTAGAGGAGGTCGTGATGCCGAAAGTGAAGTGGGCGATAGAGGCGTTTGAAAAAGCGTATGGCCGGAAGCCGAAAAAGATTGTTGATGTGGGGGCAGGCGGCGGGCAGTTCGTGTACGCGGCGCGTTTGCTGGGGCTTGAGGCCGACGGCGTTGAGCCGAACGAGCCGAGTCGGAACTATTGCAAGGAGGCGTTCGGCATTGATCTCATACCCGACGATTTTTTGGATTTTGCAAAAAAAGCGAAGGGGTATGACATGGTAACGGCGTGGGCGGTGCTTGAGCACATTCCGAATTTTATGGAGATCCTTGCCGCTGCGCGCACCATGCTTCCAAGCGAGGGGATGATGGTGGCAGAAGTCCCTCGCTGGCACTCATTGGATACTGCCATTCAGACGCGCTATGCTGATGCGGTGAACCGGCATCTGTTCCCCCTTTCGCACATACAAATATTTTCTGACAACGCTCTTGCCGAGGCATTTTGCCGCAACGACCTCCTGCCTTCCGCCGCGTGGTACTTCGGCATGGATACCTATGAACTTACGATGCAGTTGTCGCGACTTACGGATGATGAGAAGATTATCACCGGAACGGGCAAAGACCTGTTAGGATTTCAGCAGACGCTTGATCAGGGAATGCTGTCGGACACGATGGTGTTCGCGGGCGCCGTTCGGAAGGCCGATGCATAGCGTTCAGGGGAATGCCGTATCTGGCGGACTTAGGTAATTGGCTCATTTCTTTGAGATGAGCCAATTAATTTTGTCATTATGAGCTGATTATGCCGATCGTTTTGAGCCAATTCTTACGGGGATTTTTAGCACATTTTCCTTGTTATCTTTTTTACGCTTTGGTATACTGGACGGGTATTCTTGCCTCATATGACCTATCTGGGCCTTAAAACTGCATATCTTTGGGCGATCAAGGGTCTCTTATTCGTGGTGCCGTTTCTGCCGCTCTACATTTCTTCCTCCATGCTGTTCCCGTTTATCACGGGGCGTAATTTTACATTTCGCATTCTTGTGGAGGCGGCATTTTTTCTTTGGATGGCCCTTGCGGCCCTCGCACCGGAATATCGTCCTAAACTCACCAAACTCAACAGTGCGGTGTTCGCATTCATCGTCATCGTGTTTACCGCCGATCTTTTGGGCGTTCACATCGGGCGGTCGTTCTGGTCAAATTATGAGCGGATGGAAGGGTTTTGGACGATCGTGCACGTCGTCATGTATTATTTTGTTCTTGCAGGTGTTTTCAAAACGCGAAAGGACTGGCTCGTCTTTTTCAATCTCATGTGCGCGGGAGCATTTCTTGTCGGCATCTACGCGTTTTTCCAGCGGCTCGGCTATTTTATTTCCATTCAGGGAGGCGCGCGTGTTGACGGAACGATCGGGAACCCGGCCTATCTTGCGGCCTACCTGTTGCTTGCCTGCATAATCGTTGGCATTGTGGCGTTCAGGGTGAGCAATTTCCGCCTGCGTCTTGCCTACGGCGCGCTCGCCGCTTTTTTCCTTCTCGTCATGTATCTTTCGGCAACGAGAGGCGCCGCACTTGCCCTTTTTGTCGCGGCCCTTCTTTTTGGTGTGTTGTATATTGTTGGTGTTCGCGCGGCATCCGCTCGCGGCAGGACCATAAAGGCGGCGATCGGCGCAGGGCTTTTACTGGTGGTGCTTGCGCCATTTCTTTTGTATCAGGCGCGCGACTGGGCGTGGGTAAAAGCGGATCCCGCGCTCTCGCGGTTCGCAAATATTTCTTTACAGGAAAAAACCGTCCGTTCTCGTTTTATGATATGGGGAATCGCGTGGCAGGGCGTGAAGGCGCGGCCGATACTCGGATGGGGCCAGGAAAACTTTAACATCGTGTTCGCCCGCTACTTTGACCCGCGCCTCTATGATCAGGAGCCGTGGTTTGACCGCGCTCACAACATTGTGTTTGATTGGATGATCCACACGGGCATTCTCGGATTGCTTTCGTACCTTTCTTTGTTTGCCGCCGCCCTTCATCTTTTGTGGAAACGCTGGCGGGCCGATCGCGCGCATCCCTACGAACCAATTATTATCGGGGTCGGGCTTGTCGCCTACTTTTTGCAGAACATATTCGTTTTTGATAACCTCAACACCTACATGTTGTTCTTCGCGGTTCTCGCCTATGTGAACGGATTTGACGTCGGTGGTTCTTTTGATGCGGGCATCCCCCAGGAGGCGCGCACAAAAAACGATCGTCTTGAAGCGTACGCAACACAGGCGCGCCGGATCCCCCGCTCGTTAAGCGTTTTTGTCGCGGGAGCCGTAGTGTTTCTCATCGCCGCCTATGCGGTAAATATCAAGCCGATCCTGCAGGGGCGGGCGCTTATCAGCGCTCTTCGCGTGCAGGCGCAAAATGCTCCTATCACGATAGCTCGCGAGTATTTCAACACGGCGCTCGCCTACAACACGCCCACCGGCACCTCCGAGGTGCGCGAGCAACTCGCCCAATCCGCCTATCGTTATTTTGAGAACAAGGATATGAAAGAGGAGGACCGCAGGGAGTACGCGCTTTTTGCGATCGGCGAAATAGAAAAACAAGTTCGCGATCAGCCGCTTGATATGAAGTATCTCCAGTTTATCGCCTCGCTTTACATTTCATTTGCAAGCATTGACCAGACCTATCCGGCAAAAGCCGAGGCCGCACTTTTGAAGGCGACTGAAATGAGCCCGACAAAACAGCAGACCTATTACACTCTCGCGCAACTCTATATGAATATGGGTCAGATGGATAAAGCTGTAGATGTCGGTCGAAACGTCGTACTGTTGGAGCCGGCAAATGTTGAGGCGCAAACCGTCTTTGTCATGCTCACCATTCTTTCAGGCAAGGGTGATCTGGATGCGGCCCTTGCCGAACTTGAGCGCGCGATAGATAGCTCGGATCGGGGCGACTACCATCGCTTCAATACGTACCCGCGCATTATCGCGGCTCTCGGGCCAAAAAAGGACTACGTCCGCATTATTACGCTCTACGAACGCCTCATACTGCTAAATCCGGATAATCCGCAGTATCACGCGAGCATCGGAACGGCCTACTATGCTATCGGGAAAAAAGACGACGCAAGAGCGCAGGTTCGCGAGGCGATACGCCTTGATCCGACAAATTACCGCGACCAGGGCGAGCAATTTCTGAAGATCATTGATGCCGGCGGTCCTCTTCCGTAACTTATGGTTCTTTGCCCTCGTTTTACTTGGTGTGCGGGGGCCTGTGCCTCGGGGCGCTTTTCGGCGCTCTTACTCTAAACATTCATTTCTATGAACATCGGCATCATCGGCCTCGGATTTCTAGGCGGTTCCATGGAGCGGTATTTTTGCGGCGAGGGGAAGCCCTTGTTTTTGTACGATAAAAAAGGCATCGGCTCTCCCGAGGAGGTGAACAAGGCCGACATGGTGTTCATCTGCGTGAACACCCCATACGACCAGCACAAAAAAGACATCAATCTTTCCTATGTTGAGTCGGCGGTGGAGGCCCTTACCGGAGAAAAAATAGTCGTTCTGCGCTCAACTATTCCGCCCGGCACGACCGATCGCCTGCAGGCGCGCCATCCACAACACACGTTTCTTTTCAACCCGGAGTTTTTGCGCGCAAAATTCGCGTTTGAAGATTTTACTGCGCCTCCGCGGCAAGTCGTGGGGTATACCCTAAAAAGCAAAGATGCCGCCCGCACTCTCATAGGACTTTTGCCGAAAGCCCCGCAGGAGTTCACGACGGTGGTTCCAGCAAAATCGGCGGAACTTTTGAAATACGCGTCAAACACCGCTCTTGCCGCTCGCGTGGCGCTTGCCAATAAACTTTTTGAATTTTCGGAGGCGCTCGGTATTAACTATGACGAAATAAAGGGATTGCTTGCGGCCGACTCTCGCATCGGGGGATGGGGTTTTGATATTTGGTACGAGGGGTTTCGCGGATATTCTGGCACGTGTTTTCCCAAAGACGTGCGGACTCTTATCGCGCTCGGCAAGAAAGTGAATGTGAACATGAATTGGCTTGAGGCGCTTGATGATGAGAACTTGGCGCTTATCCGCACACAGGGGCTTGAGCCCGATTATGGGCATCCCAAGGTTTAATTGTTTGCCGATCGGCTCGTTGTACGTTTTGAAGTGTGCGGACAAAAAGGCCGCACTTCAGATATTGATAAAAGTCTGCATGACTGAAACCCCAATCGGAGCCGGTCGCACTAAGCTGAATCCACGCCTTTCGCCGCGGGTATCTGCCGGATACGCTGAAGGTCCTTGTATAAAAATACAGGTATGGGTCCCCGATCTTCATGCCGAGATCTACATACTGCACCTCTTGTATCGTATCAAAGAGGGGGGATGAGGTGTACCCCAAGTCGCAAAGCTTCACACACGACCAGAGCGCCACCTTAACGGAGTCGGTGAGATCAATACCACGTTTCTTTCGTGCCTGCTTCACAGATTCGCTCCTTTCGCGCCGTCTCGGCGCTGGAAGCTGAAGGCGGAGAGAGCCCCGTGCTTCAGCGTAACGGGGGACAAAAAACGCTCCGTGCGGAGCATGATCATAATACTAGAAAATAATATTTTGTCAATACTAGCGTCCGCCGCGTGAGAACATGATAAAAATAGTTCGAAGGTAAATGGAAAAGTTAAGGGCAAGCGACTGGTTTTTTATGTAGTAGAGATCGTACTGAAGTTTTTCAAGCGCGTCTTGAACCGATGCACCATAGGGGAAATTTATCTGGGCCCATCCTGTAAGCCCCGGAGTTACGAGATGGCGCATATCGTAAAAGGGTATCTGGGCCCGCAAAAGTTCAACGAATTCCGGGCGTTCCGGACGTGGTCCCACGAACGACAGATCACCTTTAAGCACATTCCAGATTTGCGGGATTTCATCAAGGCGGGTCTTGCGGAGAATGCTTCCGATCCGCGTTACGCGGGGATCGTTCTCGTCGGCCCATTTGGCGACGCCCCTTTCTGCATCCGCCACCATGGTGCGTATCTTTATGATCTCTATCAGCTTGTTATTTTTTCCTATCCGTTTTTGGAAATAAAAGACGGGGCCGCGGGAATCAAGCCGCACTGCAAGTGCTACAAGAGGTGTGAGCAGGAGAGCCGGGCCAAGAAGGGCGAGCGCTCCTATAAGATCAATAAGGCGTTCGGTGAGTTCAAACAGACGATTTCTACCGCCAACGAGATGCTCCAGAAACCACACCTCGCCGATGAGTGAGACGGGAATTTTTCCCGTGATGGACTCGTAGAACTCTGGGAATTCCACAATGGCTCGTCCCAATGGAACAATATCAAAAAATGTTCGGACAAGCTCTTTATTCTCGCGGATATTTGCCGAGACGACTATCGTATCAATAGAGTGGCGAAGGATGATGTCTTTGAGAACTGTCTCTTTTGCATATGACGGATAGGCGGCGGGAAGCGCTCCCTCCTCGTCTCCCGCAACCCGCATCAGTGCCACCGGCTCATATCCGAACTGGGGGTTTTGCGTCAGATGGTGGGCCATGGCGGCGACCTCTTTTGTAACGCCGAAGAATAGCACGCGGTTCTTTGAGCTTGCCGCCAGGATGCTGTTAAATAGCGATCGCCAGAGCACCAGGAATCCCGCGGAAAAAAGAATAGTAAGGAACAGAATGGTCTTTGGCGTCAGCTTTGTCGTTGGATCAAAATAAAAAATAAGCGTCGTGGCAAGCGCTGTGATAAAAAGCGCTTGTATGAGACGGCGCATGAATGTTGAGCTATTTTTTGTGATCCTAATGTCGTACAATCCGAACATGATGAACACCGCGATCCAGACGATGAACGCGCGGCCGAAGGGGGCGAAGTGAAGTTGCCAAATGCCCTGGGTCGCCCACGAAAGATTTCGCACCGAAAGGCCGAGGTACAACGATGCAAAAAGAAGCCCAATGTCTCCCAGGGCCGTGATAAATACACCTATTTTCCTTGAGTTTTTATGCATAGAAGCGAAATACTCTTTCAACTATACCAAATATGTGGATTTTATGAAGCCGGAGGGGCTTGAGGTTTCTCCTATTGGTGCAAAAGAGTATGATGCGTATATGGTTTTAGTGAGTAGCGCATCCCACCACAATTGAATAAAAATATATGGAGGTTGAACCTCCATATATTATGAAGTAGCGCGTTCACTATATATTGTAACGAAGTAAAGCGGCGATGCGTTTCAACGGATATGAATACCAAGAAAACAAAAGTTATCGTGACGGGCGGCGCCGGGTTCATCGGATCGCACCTTGTGGAGGCCCTTGTGGGAGAGGGGTATGACGTGCATGTCATAGATGATCTTTCCGCGGGAAAGCGCGAGCAGGTGCACCCGTCGGCGACACTGCATATACATGATATTCGGAAATTTGACGATATCGCTTTGGTGTTTACGGGGGCGAAACTGGTGTTTCACCTTGCGGCCCTTCCACGAGTACAGCCCTCCATCATTGATCCGCGGCTTACAAACGAGATCAATCACACAGGCACGTTGAATGTACTTGTTGCCGCGCGCGACGCCAAGGTGAGGCGCGTCGTATACGCGGCCTCGTCTTCCGCCTACGGCGACCAGGAGAAATTGCCGTTGACCGAGGACATGGCCGCAGACCCGCTAAGTCCATACGGCTTGCAAAAATATGTCGGGGAACTTCAGTGTCGTTTGTTCTCGCGCATCTATGGGCTTCAAACGGTCTCACTCCGGTACTTCAATGTCTATGGGCCGCGGGCGTCCAACGAAGGGGCATATGCTCTCGTCGTGTCGCGATTTTTGGCACAGCGGCAAAAGGGTGAACCCATGACCGTGGTACCAGATGGCACGCAGTCGCGCGATTTTACCCACGTGCGCGATATTGTGCGCGCGAATATCCTTGCCGCGCGCTCCCGGAATGTTGGCGCAGGAGAAGCCATCAACATCGGCGGCGGAAAAAATTATACGGTAAGCGAGATCGCGGAAATGATCGGGGGCCCGACAGTGTTCGTTGAGCCGCGTATTGAGCCCAAGCACACTCGTGCCGATATCACCAAAGCGCGAGAACTTCTCGGATGGAAGCCGCAAGTGGTGTTTGAAGACGGCATCGCGGAGCTCAAAAAACTGCATGGCCTGGTATAGCGTGCGACTGCACACGATCATTATGTCGTTGCTTTTCTATTCTCTAATTCCCGCCGTAGGCGGGCAGGCGCGCAAACCTGTCTGCCAGAAGGTAGATTAGAAAATAGAATTCTGGATATAGTATGAATGCCTAATGTGAGATTCACTTTCTTTGCGATGAACTGTATAAAAAAATGCCCTGTCGTCTGACGGGGCGTTTACTTTTGCGGTCTTACTGCCGCATTCGTGTTTGGCGCTGGGGTATGAGGCGTCGCGGCGTGGGAGGCGCTTCCACTGTCTCAATAACCATTGCAATGGCCTCCCCTCCGCCAATGCAGACGGCGGCAACTCCGATCTTTTTTCTCATCAGGCGAAGGTTGTGGATGAGCGTTACAAGAATGCGGGCTCCGGATGCGCCGATGGGGTGGCCCATGGCGATGGCGCCCCCCGCAATATTGACCTTCTCTTCGGGGATGTTCAGTTCCCTGGTTGCCGCGATGACCACGGGAGCGAACGCCTCGTTGATCTCAAAGAGGTCTATCTTGTCGCGGTGCTTGCGCCAGAAATCAAGCCGGCGGATGGCGGCGATGGGGGCTATGGTGAACCATTCGGGCGCCTCCACTACCGTTGCCCACTCAAGAATGCGGGCTTGTGCGCGCATGCGATACTGCTCTTTCGCGCGTTCCGAGATGACGACCATGCTCGCGGCCCCATCACTGATCTTTGAGGCGTTTGCCGCCGTGATGGTGCCATGCTCCTTATCAAACACCGGAGGCATCGCGCGAAGCTTGCTCTCATTGAACTTGCCGAGTTCCTCGTCCCAGATGAGCGCCTCTCGCTTGCCCTTGTGAGGGCACACGATCTCGCTTTCGGTGTCTCTGCCTTTCCAGCTTGCGATCGCGCGGGTATAACTCCGGATCGCAAACGCATCTTGCTCTTCGCGGGTGATATCATAGTGCATGGCGCAGAGCTCCGCGCATTCTCCCATGGAGCGCTTTGTGTAGGCGTCCTCCAGTCCGTCAAAAATGAGCGAGTCGTAGATAAGCGTTGTGTCGCCAACGGCGAGATCATCTTTCGTAGCCGTGCCCGCCTTCTTTTTAATAGCACCTCGGTCAAGAAGGAACTTCGCGTTTGACATACTTTCCATGCCGCCCGCAAGAACGATATCGGCTTGTTGCGCCATGACTGATTGTGCGGCGATGATGACCGCATCCAGTCCGGAACCGCAAAGCTTATTCACGGTGCGGGCCGGCATGTGGGAACGCGATTCTGCAAGGCGCACCGCCTGAAGTGCGGGGGCCTGCCCAACGCCCGCCTGGTAGACATTTCCCATAACGCAGTAATCAACGGGCCAGCGATAGGGAATACCGGCAAGTGTTATAGACGCTTCAAGACAGGTGGCCCCAAGCTGAGGTGCGGAGAATTCTTTCAAAGAACCGAGGAACGAGCCGATAGGCGTGCGGACGGCTCCAGTGATATAGACGGGTTCCATGCGTTTTCGGAATGATTGGCTCGTACCAGACCTGTATCATATTTTTCTGCGGTTGGCTAACGCGTGTGGGAGCGTCCTATCATTAAAAAAACACCTCACACTTGCGGAGATGTGGCTATGCAATGCCATTGTATGCGGGTAGTGATGTTTTTGAGAGCGGCAGAAGATCAGATCCCATACAGGTCTGCGGTCTTTTTCACCATGAGATCCTTTGAGAAGCGATCCATGATATGGTGATGAAGGTTCTTGGCAAGACGTGCACGAAGTTCTGTGTCGCGAAGAAGAAGCGTCATTTTCACCGCAAGTGCCGCCGCATTTTTTGGTTCCAGGAGAATGCCATTTTTTCCGTCGATGATGATATCGGGAATGCCGCCGACCCGTGAGGCGATAACGGGAAGTTCCGCAAGCCCCGCCTCAAGAAGCGCGTACGGAAGGCCCTCTTTGAGCGAGGGAAAGATGAACATGTCAAACGCTTTCAGAAATCGTACGGCATCAGGGCGGAACCCGGCAAAGGTGATGCGCTTGGCTGCAGATGTTTCCGCAGCGCGCCGCCTCATGGCGGCCTCTTCTTCTCCGCCGCCGATAAGGACCGCGCTGATCCTCTCCGGCACGAGTGCCATTGCATCAATAAGGTAGGCGATGCCCTTGTTTGGGATATATTCGGTAATAGTTCCCGCAAGTACCGCATCATCAGGAAGTGCGAGTCCCAGTTCTGCCCGCGCGGAGGCGCGGTCAAGTATCATGGCGTCATTTAGGTCAATGCCGTTCGGAATATATGAGAACTTTTTTTTCGGGATGGCGAAGAAATACCGGCACAACGAATCATGCTCTGTGATGACGATGATGCAATGGGCCCATAGCGCTGTAAGCCAGCTCAACAACCAGATGACGCCTTTTGTTCCGATGAAACGATCTTCCGAAAAGGCCCACCCATGAGCCGTAAATACTATCAGGGGAATGCCGGCGATACGTGCGGCAAGCGCGCCAAGGCAGCCTGCCTTGGAACTGTTCAGATGCACAACATTGGGCTTTTCTCTTTTGAATATCCGCCAGAGAGCGACCAGCGAGCGCATTTCTTTTGCGATGCTGATGTTTCGCTGAAGGTGCGGGATGGGCACGACGCGTATTCCGCGTGCCGTGAGTTTTTGCACGAGCGAACCGTCTCCGCCGCATGCTACCGCGACCTCTGTCCGGTCGCGTGGAAGCGATACGGCAAGGTCATAGACGTATCGTTGGGCGCCGCCCCAGTTTGATTTGGTGATAACGAATAATATCTTCTTTTTTTGCATATATGCTTTTTAATCCTACTGTGGACAGCGCTTCTTGACAAGCAAGCAGTATTTTGCTACACTTAAAGCAATGTGGGTGTTTACGCGCAAGCGTACACTCCCCAATTGTCGGTAAAAGGCCAGGGGAAACCCCGGCTTTTTACTTTACACACGTTTTACGCGATGAAGGGACTGCTCGCATCTGTACACAGGTCAGCCCCCTCTCAAAGCGATTACACATAAGTAATATAGGCAGGCCCGAACATACACTTCTGTCAACTACTAAATATATGGAGGTTCAACCTCCATAGTACACATAACATGTGAAAACATCGTCGGTCGGTGTAAGAGGCCGAGGGGCGAGAAGAAATGTTTTTGCTTTAAGCGGATATACCGCGCGTGCACCTTGGCGCACGCGGAGTGGATCTCTCGTGCCCTCGGATAACCCAGGCCCTTTACTTTATGCACGGGGTTTCCATGGCTATATATAATAGTACGCGCCCAATCGAGGTGTCGATACAAGCGGTATTATGCTCGCTGTAGCAGTCACATTCCTGATTCCAGCAATGCGTGCGCTTGACCGGTTGCGGCTCATCCCCGATAATAGATGTGATCGTTAGATGAGCGCAGACATCTTTTATTGTGTTGCAAATCTCACGTTGATCCACCCACCTTTTTCGCGATGGGTCGCGGTAACTGGCACCCACATAAAGACAATTGTTGGGGGTTAAACCTTATCGCGGCCCTTCATGGGAAAGGTGGATGGCAGGGTGTCTGTCATCCATATTTTTTGCAACACGTCGCGGTATGAAGATGATCGCCGATCTCACAAAGCGCCCTTGCGGGCGGTTTTTTGTTGAAAACGCGGCGGGGGGCGGGTATAGTACAAGGTGATGGCACTTCACGTACAAGAACATACATTGCTCGCCCCCTACTCGGTTTTTCGCATAGGCGGATACGCCCGTTTTTTTTCCGCGGTGACTACGGCAGCCGATCTTACAGAGGCCGTTGCTTTTGCGCAAGCAGAACACCTGCCGGTTTTTGTTCTTGGGGCGGGTTCAAATGTTTTGATCTCGGACGCGGGGTTTCCCGGTCTTGTCATAAAGATTGAACTTCAACATATCGCTGTTCACGGCACTACGGTTGTTGCCGGCGCGGGCGCGATGTTGCCGAGGATCGTTGCCGAGTCTGTCAAAGAGGGCCTTGCGGGATTTGAATGGGGGATAGGTATTCCGGGGACGATTGGTGGCTCGGTGCGGGGAAACGCGGGGTCTTTTGGATTGGATGTTGGAAGAGTCCTCCGCTCTGTCACGGCCCTGAATGTGGAGAACGGAGCGCTTCGCGAGTTTGCTCCAGAAGAGTGTCATTTCGGATATCGTCATTCATATTTTAAGGATGACCCGCGATGGATCGTGACCGAGGCGTGCCTTACGCTTCATCCCGGCGACCCGGATGTTTCCCGGGAGACGATAAGAAAATATTCCATGCATCGGGCGGCAACCCAGGATATCGGTGCCAAATGCGCGGGGTGTGTGTTTAAGAACATTTCGTGGGACACCATTCCCGGCGGGAAAGATGGGCTTCTTACGGCCCATCCTGAATTGCGCCAATTTGAGCAGGCGCCATCGCTACCGTCCGCCTACCTTATAGATAGGGCGGGTCTTAAGGGGCGAGAGTTCGGACATTCCCGAATATCGCATAAGCACGCGAACTTTTTCATAAATGCCGGTGGCGCTACCGCCACCGAGGTAAAGGGGCTGATAGGGGTTGCCAAACGAGAGGTGAAGGAGCGCTTTGGCGTTGATCTGGTAGAAGAGGTGCATATTGTGTGATCTATGTATTACAGAGTGTCCGCATCGGTTGCTGGATTGGAGGCGGTTGTGTCGTATGTGCAGAGCCCGATAAAAACAAAAAGGGTCATTGCTGACCCCTCGAGTTCCCAAACCCTCCTCGGCGCGAGTTCTCTTTCGACGCTCAATGCCGAATACCATCATCGTAGATACAATTAAAAAGTTCGTCAAAAAACTTATACACAGCTTTACTCTCTATTTTTTTTCTGATAGTATCAGCATACGATAAGGAGCAATAACTCTTATTAAAAAATTTTATCTCACACATTTTTAAAAGTTAGCATTCTCAAAAATGCCTCCGCAATATTTTGACCTCTTATAACGCTCATGGCCGCTTCAAATCTTCCGATGCCGGAGAGCACTGTAGTACCGGCAAAAAATTCATCCCCCGCGGGAAATGGAAAACCAGTGAAGTTTCTCTTCGTCGCCCTGGAATCGCTTTCCGGCGATTTGGCGTGGACCATAAAGAAGGAAGGCCATGAGGTGCGCATGTACATTAAGGAGAAAAGCGATGCCGATGTGTACAGCGGGTTCATTGATAAGGTGGAAAAGTGGGAGGATTCCGTTGATTGGGCGGATATTATCATTTTTGACGATGTTGAGTTCGGCATCATCGCGGAACGCCTGCGGAAAAAAGGCAAACTGATCATCGGAGGAACGGAATATACCGATCAGCTGGAAATGGACCGCGAGTTCGGGCAAATGGAGATGAAAAAGCACGGTATCAACATTCTTCCGCAATGGCAATTTTCCAATTATGACGAGGCGATAGAGTTCCTCCGCAATAATGCTGATCGCTACGTGATGAAGCCATCCGGCAATACGCCGTCGGGCGGCAAGGGGCTTTTATTTATCGGGCAGGAGGAGGACGGCAAGGACCTGGTAGAACTTCTTGAACAGAATAAGAATGTATGGCAGAAAAAGGCGCCGGTCTTTCAGTTGCAAAAGTATGTGAACGGTGTTGAGGTGGCGGTCGGCGCATTTTTCAATGGGCATGATTTCATAAAACCCATCAACATCAATTTTGAGCACAAGCGGGTGTTTCCCGGTGACATCGGGCCTTTTGCAGGCGAGATGGGAACGCTGATGTATTGGGCAGAACCAAACAATCTTTTCAAGGCGACGCTGTTGAAAATGCTCCCGGCACTGCAGGCATCGGGATACATTGGATATGTAGATATTAATTGCATCGTGAACGGCCGCGGCATTTACCCGTTGGAGTGGACGTGCCGGTTCGGGTATCCGACCATTTTTATCCATCAAGAAGGGATACTCATGCCGATGGGGGAGCTCCTGATAAAGCTTGCTCGCGGCGAGGATTTTGAATTGAAAACAAAAAAGGGATTCCAGATAGGGGTGCGCATCAACGTGCCGACGTTTTTTGCCAAAGCAAAGGATCGCGAGGCGGTTGAGATGTACCGCGATCTACCGATACTTTTTAAAAAGAAGGCGAATCTGGATGGCATTCACATAGAGGACGTGAAAATAGACGAGGGAGTGTGGCGCATCGCGGGGGAGTCGGGGGTGCTTATGACGGTGACGGGTTCGGGTACGACGGTGCAAGAGGCGCGCCACCAGGTGTATTCGCGAATCGGAAACATCATGATTCAGAACATGTTCTATCGGACCGACATCGGTCTTAAGTGGCATGCCGATTCCGATCGGTTGCAGACGTGGGGATACCTATATTAACCATTTGTTGCAAACAGTTGGTAAGTTCAAAGCTCCAAATCCTAAAGGAAGGACAAGGCATATAGCGAAATGCTTGTGCATTGTGTAGTGCTTGGTTGGTTTGGTATAGGACTTTAATGATGCCCCTTGCATTATTATTTTGCATATTGTATGCTTGCGAGCACGTGTTATGAAGTTCACCCTTAAAACAACCGGGTTTTCTCTGGATGAGGCGCTCAAGCGATACGTTGACGCAAAGCTCACGGGGGTTTTCCGTAAACTACTGAAGAAGGAGCATATACTGGATGCGACTACGCTTGATATTGAGATCGGGCGTACAACGCATCACCACAACAAGGGAAAGGTGTGGCGGGCCGAGGTGAATGCGGCGCTTCCCGGTTCCTTTCTCCGGTGCGAAGCAGCGGCCGAGGATCTCCGTCAGGCGATAGACCTTCTGTCGGTGGAGTGTGCTGGTGAGATAAAAAAATATAAGGAGAAGAAGGTTTCAAAAATGAAGCGGGGAGCGCGGATGGCCAAACGTGACCTCAAATTAGATCCGGCAGCCCGGATGCGAAGGGGGGGGCGCGAACGGGGGGAGGGCGCATAACCGGTGTATTGGCGTTAAATTGCGCGTACGAAGAGTGCTTCGCACCATATGGGGCGGAATGCGAGACGGGGCGCGCGGTTCGTTGAAGAAAAAAAGCCTTCATATTCTCGCCGACTTTCACGAGTGCGGCGGGGAGAAGAAATACCTCATAAATAAATTCACGGTCAGGGAAAAAACTCTCAAAGTCATCAGGAAGGCGGGCTTCCAAATAGTAGCAAGCCGCTTTCATAAGTTCACCGGGATAGATCACCCCGACGAGGGGGGGATCACCGGCGTTGTCATCGTCTCTGAGTCCCACATCACCGTTCATACGTGGCCGGAGCGGAATTTTGTGAACATTGATGTGTTCTTTTGCAATTACACGCAGGATAACACCAAAAAGGCCCGCGACGTGTTCCGTTTTTTTAAAGCGATGTACCGTCCGAAGCAGATCAGCAGAAAAGAAGTGTGGCGTGACTGATCAAGAAGGACCCCGCCCGTAAAAGGCGGGCCGTATGTATAGAGTGAAAAATATTGCTTTGTGCTACCACGAACCGCGTCTTTCTCATCACAGTAAAACCCCGCCTTTTACGGGCGGGGTTTATTTTGCTCCGGATTACCTATTTCGTGATATCACAAACGATATTTCACGCGCTATACCTACTATCCGCCTTTTAAGGGCGGGGTTTTCTGTTGGGCCGGTCACTCTGGACAGGCGCACGCGGACATGATAGTTTTCCTAGCAGTTTTTTTGAAAACCCTCATGGAGAGTGCAATGCTTGAGAGGCGCAAGTCGGGTCTCTGGTTCCGGGAAGAGCTGTATTCTGATGTTGCCCAAAGCATCAAAGTGTCCAAGGTCCTTCATAAAAAGACCACGCGGGATGCGCACGGGAAGGTCTTGCACCAGATGTTGGTGCTGGAGACGCCGCGTTTTGGCCGGGTCTTGACGCTTGATGGCGCTGTGCAGACCACCGAGGCCGACGAGATCTATTATCACGAGCCGTTGGTGCATTTCGCCGCACACTCTCTGCTTCGTCCTCCGAAGTCGGTCCTTCTGATCGGGTGCGACGGTGGAACGCTTCGTGAGATCGTGAAGTACCCGTCCGTTGAACATATTGACGCGGTGGATATTGACCGCGAGGTGATAGATGTCATGCTGAAATACATCCCCGGCATTCCGGGAATGTCGTTCTCCGATCCGCGCGTGAATCTTATCATCGCCGATGGTGCCGAGGTCGTGAAGGAAAAAAGGGCGGAGAAGCGAAAGTACGATCTTGTCATCATTGATTCGCCCGATCCCATCGGTCCTGCGCGTTCGCTGTTTCGCATGTCGTTCTATCAGGATGTCGCCGCCATTCTTGCCGAAGACGGTATTGCGATTAGGCAGACGGGATCAAGCATGTTCCAGCCGGACGAGATGCCCGCGCATTGGCGCCAAATGCTTGAGGTGTTCTCGCGCGGCGATGTGCAGGGGCTTGTCACTGCGGTTCCCACCTACGTGGGCGGATATTTTACGCTCGTTGCCGCTTCGCACCGGAAAGGCATTTTCAAGGAATCGCTTGCAACGCTTGAGCGCCGCTTCAAGGATTTTCCGTCGGCATCCCGGTGTAACTGGTATTCGCCCGAAATGCATCGGGCGGCCATGGTGCTTCCGGTGGAAATTCAGCGGGCGATAGAGCAAAGCGAGTTCGGTCGCGAACTCATCCTTGATCTGTACGGATGCGACTACTCTGTTATCAGTTCCAAAAAACGCCTTGCGAAATTCGCGCGCGAGATCTGCGCCGTCATCGGCATGAAGCCGTTCGGAAAACCCATCATACCCGACTTCGGGTTCGCAAAATCAAAAACGGCTGGGCCCTCGCTCGTGCAACTCATTGAGACGAGTGCTGTGACCGCGCATTACTCCACGCACTGGGGTATGGTGCTGAAGAACATCTTTACCTGCTCCACGCTTGATGTGAAAAAAGCGGTTGAGTTCTGCATGAAATATTTTGGGGCTGATGTCGCGAAATGGGAGTTGAAGATTCGCGGATCCCGCATTGTGAACATTGGTCGCGAACAGCATGCATACATGACCGAGCGGAATGGAGACGTTTTTATGACGCGCCGCTTTGTCTACACGCTGAAGGACCCCGCAGGAGAGCCAGCCGAACTTTGAACGCAGCGCACACACGCACCGCATTTTGGTGCGTTTTTTGTTTGGATGCGCACCCGGAGCGCGGCCTTTACTTTCTGCAAAAAAGAATGCCACCATACATCTAGCGCTCTTTTACACAAACAGCACGTGCCAAGAGACAAGGGTTTTTTCCGGCCTGACGAGGTTATTGTTGACTATCTTTCAAAATTGAACGACCCTGGGGCTTTTCCGTTCACGCGCGGTATTTACCCGACCATGTACCGCGGGAAAAAGCCGACCATCCGGCAGTTCGCGGGATTTGGTCTGGCGCCCGATACGAACGAGCGCTTCATGAAAATTCTTGCGCTCGGCGGCGCGGGGCTTTCAACCGCTTTTGATCTGCCGACGCTCATGGGCGCCGACTCCGACGAGCCGATATCCGAGTGCCAGGTCGGCTGGGACGGTGTGGCGCTTGATACGCTTCGCGATATGGAGGATCTCTTCAAAGATATTCCCGTGGGCGATATCACCGTCTCCATGACGATAAACGCGCCCGCCGCGATCCTTCTTGCGATGTATATCGCCATGGCCGAGAAACGCGGAATCCCGCGTGCGGCTCTTGGCGGGACAATTCAGAACGACATTCTGAAAGAATACATTGCGCAGAAGGAGTGGGCGTTCCCCGTTGATAAAGGGGTAAAACTGGTCGTTGACACGATGGAGTTTTGCGCGCGTGAAATGCCGAAGTGGCACCCGGTCTCTATTTCGGGGTATCACATCCGCGAGGCGGGGGCGTCTGCTGTGCAAGAGGTTGCGTTCACGCTTGCTGACGGGATCGCCTATGTTGAGGGGGCGATACGCCGCGGCATGCCGGTGGATTCATTCGCGCCCCAGCTCTCGTTTTTCTTTGATGTGCATAATAATTTTTTTGAGGAGATAGCGAAGCTCCGCGCCGCGCGGCGCCTGTGGGCTGGCATCATGCGGGAGCGGTTCGCATCCAAGGATCCGCGATCACAATGGCTACGGATGCATGCGCAAACAGCCGGGTGCTCGCTTACGCTCAAAGAGCCGATCAATAATGTTATTCGCGTTGCATACCAGGCGCTCGCCGCCCTTCTTGGCGGGGCGCAGTCCATACATACGAACTCGTTTGATGAGGTCGTATGCGTTCCGACCGAACGGGCGCTAAAAATTGCGATACGCACCCAGCAGATCCTTCTTGAGGAGACCGAGATTCCGAACTGGTGTGATCCTCTTGGGGGCTCATGGCTCGTGGAGCGGCTTACGGATGACATAGAAGATGCGGCGCGCCGCGAGATAGCGCACATTGACTCGCTCGGCGGCATTGAGGCGGCCATCGCCCTGCGCTATCCGCAAAGCGCCATTGTACGTGAGGCGATACGCGATCAAAAGTGCGTGGAGGCGGGCGAACGGAAGATCGTTGGCGTGAATTCGCATCCCGGCGACGATTATTTTGAGGGTGCCGATTTCGCAGAGATTTTGGAAGAGACCAAAGCGTGGGACACGTTTGAGGAGCGGCAGATCGCGCGTCTCGGGCAGGTGAAGCGCGAACGCTCTTCAGCGGATGTTGCGCGCGCTCTTTTGGAGGTGCGGTGTGCGGCGGGGTCCGGCGAAAACATGATGCCGGCACTCATCGCCGCGGTGAAGATCTATGCGACGGTGGGCGAGATCACGAAGGCCCTGCAGGGCGCGTGGGGGAGTTACCGCGAACCCGAGATCCAGGCAACAGGCGCCGGGGTGGATATTGGGCAGATAGCGAACGGTCTTCATTTCAGAAGGCCAGTGCGAATTCTTATCGCAAAGGGCGGGTTTGACGGACACACGCGGGGGCTTGGTATTTTCACGCATCTTCTTCGTGAACTTGGGGCCGAGGTCATCTATATGGGACTTCACCGCTCCGTGACTGAGGTCGCACAGGTCGCGATAGATGAAGATGTGGATGCGATCGGATTTTCGGCGCTCATCGGTTCTCCGGTACGATTTTTCACAAAACTCAAAACGGAGCTTACGCGCATGGGACGATCGGACATCTTCATTACGGGAGGCGGCATCGTGCGTCCGCGCGAAAAAAAATTCCTTGAGGAAGAACTGCATATTGGCAGGATATTTTTGCCGGATACGCCTCTTCGCGAGGTCGCGAAATATCTTGTTGAGAATATTGGGTAACAAAACGCCCTGCCGTACGCGGGGCTTTTAATTTACCCAAAATCGGCGTATAATGAGCATCTGTCGGAACCAACACGCTCTCATGTCTTTTTTAACGAAAATTCTCGGGGACTCAAACGAGCGCTACATCAAATCCATCCGTCCGATAGTTGAGGACGTCAACGCGCGCGAACAGGAGTTCCGAACACTTACCGATGAAGAACTGCGGGCAAAAACCCACGAGTTCAAGAGGCGGCTTTTTTTGGATGGGAATGATCCTTCTTTGGGCGGAGAACAGGACGCTTCGCCGAGTTCCGGACGCGAAACACTTGATGACCTCTTGCCCGAGGCGTTTGCCGCCGTTCGCGAGGCCGCGCGGCGTATTCTGGGCCAGCGGCATTTTGATGTGCAACTCATCGGAGGACTGGTTCTGCATCAAGGAAAGATCGCCGAGATGCGAACGGGCGAGGGGAAAACGCTTGTCGCCACCCTTCCATTATATGTGAATGCCTTATCGGGAAAGGGGTGCCATTTGATAACGCCGAACGATTATCTTTCCCGGGTCGGCGGCGGATGGATGGGTGCGGTGTATCACGCGTTGGGGCTTACCACGGGAGTCATCACACACGATTTTTCCGGCGTGTATGATCCTATGTTTACCGCGGCGCCCTCGCATGGCGACCCGCGGCTTGATCACTGGCGGCCTGTTTCGCGAAAGGAGGCATATGCCGCCGACATCACCTACGGCACGAACAGCGAATTCGGTTTTGATTATCTTCGCGACAACCTTGCGTATTCTCGCGACGACGTTGTCCAGCGCGAGCACGCGTTTGCCATCGTAGATGAGGTGGACTCTATTTTGATAGACGAGGCGCGAACACCTCTTATTATTGTTGAGCCGGATGTGGAGTCCGCGGAGTATTATAAGACATTTGCCAAGATCACACCTCGGCTTGAGGAAAATACCGACTATAATGTTGACCGCAAAATGCGCGCGGCGACCATCACCGAGCAGGGAATTGAAAAAGTGGAAAAGATACTTGGTCTTAAAAATTTATACGAGGAAAAAGGGTTTCGCTATGTTCGCTATCTTGAACAGGCATTGAAAGCGCAGGCGCTCTATTCTCGCGACAAGGATTATGTCGTAAAGGACGGAAAGGTTATCATCGTTGATGAGTTTACGGGTCGTCTCATGCCGGGGCGAAGCTGGGGAGAGGGCCTGCATCAGGCGATAGAGGCAAAAGAAGGGGTTGAGATCCAGCGTGAATCGCGCACCATTGCCACCATCACGTATCAAAATTATTTCCGCATGTACCGGAAGCTCTCCGGCATGACAGGAACCGCCGTCACCTCCGGCGAGGAGTTTCATAAGGTGTATAACCTTGAGGTCATCATCATCCCCACGAACAAGCCAACGGTACGCGACGACATGCCTGATCTCGTGTTCCGCACCGAGGCGGGAAAACTTATGGCGATCGCCCGTGAAATAAAGGAGCGCCATAAACTCGGCCAGCCCATTCTTGTCGGCACTGTTTCTATTGAGAAAAATGAACGCCTGGGAGCGCTTCTTCTGCGGGAAGGCGTGCCGCATGAAATTTTGAACGCGAAAAACCATGAACGCGAGGCCCTGATCATTTCGCAGGCCGGAAGAAAGGATGCCGTAACGATCGCCACCAACATGGCGGGCCGCGGTGTTGATATTTTGCTTGGCGGCACTCCTCCCGTGCCGGAGGAGGCGGACGAGGTGCGCTCGTGCGGCGGGCTCCATGTGATAGGCACGGAACGTCACGAGGCGCGGCGCATTGATAATCAGTTGCGCGGACGCGCGGGACGGCAAGGCGATCACGGGTCAACACAATTTTTTCTTTCGCTTGAAGATGATGTGATGCGTATTTTCGGGTCCGACCGCATCAAGGGCATGATGGAGTCGTTTGGCATTCCCGAAGACCAGCCGATTGAGAACCGCATGGTGTCAAAAGCGATAGAGGCCGCACAGGCAAAGATAGAGGGGTTTCATTTTGATTCCCGCAAACACGTTCTTGAGTTTGACGATGTCGTGAACAAACAGCGCGATTTCGTCTACCGCACGCGCCGCTCTATTTTGTGGGATGATCCGGCAACGTATAAGGAAAAAATATTTGACTATATCGCGGAGGAGATATCCATGATCGTTGATTTTCATATTATTGGATATCGCTCCGACTGGAATATTGAGGAGGTCGGTGAGGCGGTAAAGGCCATATCCGGCACGAACGAGGATATCGCGAAAAAATGCGAGGAGTTGACCGTGGATCTTCGCGAAGAGGATGCAAGAGCCGAGGCGAAGGCATGGCTCAATGAATTTTTGCGGAACGCCTATGATGAGCGCGAGCGGGCAATAGGGCCGGATGCCATGCGGAATCTTGAGAAGGTCGTTCTTCTTCAGACCATAAGCACCCTGTGGATGGATCATCTTGATGTCATGGAGCATCTTCGCGACTCGGTGCGTCTTCGCGCCTATGGACAGCGCGACCCGTTGGTTGAATATAAAAATGAGGGCTCGCGGCTTTTCCGCGAGTTAAAGGACGCCATCAGAACGCAGGTGGTAAATACCATTTTCAAAGTTGGCGGCGCCCCCCAGGCCTCAAAAGCGCCGATGAGGGAGACGAGGCGAGGCGTTGCCGAGGCAGCTCTTCGCATGGGGGGAGGAACGTTGGGTGTTGGCACTCTGCCGGGAAGCGGCATAGCACGTCCCCAGAATGTGCCATTGGGAGGATCGGAAGTTGGAAGGAATGACCCCTGCCCGTGCGGATCGGGGAAGAAGTATAAGAAGTGTCATGGGAGATAAAACAAAGAAAAAAGAGCAGTTTTAAGTGATGCTCAGCACTTTGTTGACTAGCCGGTCTTGGCTTCGAGTGCCTTGAAGGCCTCGATTTCCTCGACATACAGCCGTTCGTCGTAGGTGGGCACACCGCCATCGTCCTGCACGATGCAGTCGACAGCGTAGTTCACCTTCGGATCGTCCGTGTGTTTCGGCCAGTTGCTTCCGTCGCCGATCGCGTTGACGAGCTTCCGCAACTGCTCAATCGTGAGAGTGTGGGTCTCCATTTCGGCACCTCCTTTCAAAAGGTTGATTAAACGGGAAACCGGTTAAAGTATAGCATGGAACTATGATACTTGTCAAGTTTTTGATCCCCATGACATTTTCAATATTTCGACCAATTCAGCAGATACGAAAATAAAAAAATGGCTTAAAATAAAGAAAATCCTTGCGTGACAGTTACGAAAGCGCATAAGTGATATGGAAAATAAAATATCAACATTCAAGAACGACAGATTTAAGAGGTCACGAGGTGGCTATTCTCGTTGGCTTTTGGTTTCTTGTGAAAAGTGCAGGGCACCACAGATGATATATCAAAAGGATGGCCCGGGGGTTTTGAAGCGTTTATATCTTGATAGAATTGCCACGCCCCAATTGCAAGGTAAAACAAATTTTGTATGTAAGAAATGTAAGACAATTCTTGGTATAGTGGTTGTATATCGCAAAGAGAAGCGCGCGGCGTATCGGCTTTTTGCAGGAGCAGTTACTAAGAAAGTGCTCAATCCTGGCATAGCGAAGGACATTAGATTTTAGGTATGCGCGGTAGGTTTGCAGGTAGCGGGGGGCGTGAGAGGTATTTGTGAAGACAAAAAAGTTCTATGGAAGAAACCGAATCGTTGAATTCATTTCACAGTGAAGAGGAGAGAAGGGTTGTGCTGACGCCGACCGAAAAAGAAGCGCTTCTTCGCGCCGACCCCTCATTTCGCTCCGTTGCTTCTGCGGCTTATTTTGATAACTATGACTTACCATGTCCCGTGCAGGTGACCATGGAAAAAGATACTGGGGAGCGTGTAGATGTGGTACTGCGGCGAAATCGTCACGGTGATGTGGTAAAAGAGATACATATGTTTGCCGCTCTGGGAGAGTTTGGCATGCCAGTTCCTGCGGTGCTCGTGGAGCCATTCCACAACGACAGGGGAGAAAGCGAAGCGGTATATTCTCTATTGTCAGGAGAAAATCTGCAAAAGTTGAGCATGCGTTCTGACGAGGACTTACAACGTGCAAAGGAGCTCTTGGTTGAGGCGGCCATCAGGCTGATGAATGCCACACCGTTTATTGAGAGCCATGCGGTGGCGAAACTCATGCCTCGTTTTACGTTAGCAAAGGAATTAGAGCTACTGAATGACGAGGGCAATCCGTGGCTTTATGAGGAGGTCTATCGGTCGGCGATGGCATATCTGAAACCCGTCCTTGAAAAAGTTGATATGCCCCTGGTTATTTCTAACGGTGATTATCAACCGGGAAATTTTCTTGCAAAAGATGGCAAGATAACCGGCTATCTGGATTTTGAGTCGGCATCGTTTCAAGATCCGATGATGGGTTTCGTAAAATATCCTATTTATGATATGCTGCCTCTCTCAAGAACCGACCTTGTTGAAACATTTTTGCGCAAGAAAGGATTTTCCAAAGAGGATTTTACCATTCGCCTCGCGTTTGGGTGCCTAAAGATACTTTTCAAAGAGATCCCGGTTGCTGGCGGTGATGCCGAAACCCAAGAATACAGAGGGCGGGTGTTAAAACTTTTGCGAGAGAGCATTTCCTGACCGCGCCCCGTATCAGGCATCATTGATTTATGAGTAGCAAGTTGGCAGTAAAGAAGATGCTATAAAAAAATGAAAGAGGGGGAACAAAACATACCGGAACCGTATCGCGCGAAAGCAAAACTATTTGGCGAGAGGGCAGAGCGCGTTTCCAAGGTGGAATACGGTCCAATCGTTGAAGAACCACAACGCACTCTACTGACTTTCCCCACATAGATTAACAACCGCTTGCTTCCCTGGTATACTGGAAGCATGAACCAATCAACACGTACCCGCCAAAAG
>Ga0155245_110_pt1 | contig 60289 bp, 64 predicted proteins | sample RifCSPhighO2_02_FD_106213 | JGI IMG/M metagenome (GOLD analysis project Ga0155245, IMG submission 106213) | Candidatus Sungbacteria bacterium RIFCSPHIGHO2_02_FULL_51_29 | reverse complement strand
GCAGAGGGTCTCGCTCCATGACCTTACGGATATCTCCGGGCAGGAGAGCCGTCTTGGTGTGACCTTCGGCGGCCTTCGGAGAATTCGGGCAAGCGAAGAAGCGCTGCGGTGCCTTATTAGGAAGAACCGCAAGCCGATCTACGGCGTAAATACCGGTGTGGGGGATCTTTGTGATACGGTAATAGGCGAAGGCGATCTTTGGCGCCTGCAGGAAAATCTTATTGTGAGCCACGCCTGCGGGTCCGCTCCGTTTTTGGATGAGAACGTCTCGCGCGGCGCTCTTTTTTTGGTCATCAATGCTCTTGCAAAGGGCTATTCCGGCGTTTCCGTTCATACGGTACGAACGCTGATAACTTTTTTCAATAATAACGTTTCGCCCCTCATGCCGGCGCAGGGTTCTCTTGGGGCAAGCGGCGATCTTATACCGCTCGCGCACCTAGGTCTTCTGCTTCTTGGCAAGGGAAACGCCTACCATCGGGGGCGCGTAGTGCCTGCGGCAAAGATCCTCAAACGCCTTCGCATCACCCCTTTGTCGCTCGGACCTAAAGAGGCGTTGAGTATTATAAATGGAACGGCGGTAACCACTGCCCAGGCGGCGCTTGCTGTTAGTGCCGCACGCGATCTTCTTCTTTCTTCGTGTCGTGCGACCGCAGGACTTTTTGAAGTTACCGGCGCGTCTCGCTCCGGCCTTGATGCACGGATTCACGACGTAAAACCTCATCCCGGCCAGAAGGCGGTGGCGGCCCTTCTTCGGCGGTATCTTTCGGGAAGCGCGCGCACGGACGCGAAAAAGAAAAAAGTTCAGGACTCATATGTGGTGCGGTGCGCTCCGCAGATAGACGGCGCGGTGATGGATCATATTGATGCGGCAGTGCGCGTGGTGGAGGTGGAGCTCAATTCGGTAACGGACAATCCGCTCTTTTTTTCATCGCGGGGAGTGTTCCAGGCGGTATCGGGCGGCAATTTTCATGCGCAAAACGTCGCCTTCGCGATGGATAGCGTGGGGATCGCGATGGCGGCCCACAGCAAGGTCATTGAGCGAAGGATAGAACGACTTTTGAACAGCGCGTTGAGCGGTCTGCCGCCGTTCCTTGCGCCGCATGGCGGTCTTAACTCGGGACTCATGGTTACCCAATACCTTGCCGTAGCCCTTGTCGCGGAAAACGCCATATTGGCGCATCCCGCAAGCATCCAATCGGTGCCGGTGTCCGCGGGACAGGAGGATTTTGTTTCTATGGGAATGACATCTGCGCGAAAAGCATCCGACATCGTGCGAAATACCGAACGCGCGCTTGCCGTGGAATTTCTTGCCATCTACCAGGCCGGAGAATTTCTTATGGACTCAAAAACATACGGGCACGGCGCATTCAGCGCCTCATTTCGTGATCTCAAGAAAAAAATACGACGGCGCGTGGCGCCCGTGATGCGCGATCGGTGGATGAGCAACGACATAGCATATATCGCGGGTCTTATACGGAGGGGCGATATGCGATAATGAATATGGGGTAATTGCGGACATACTATGCAAGGAAAAAATGATTATGCGGTCTCATGCGACTGCGACATTGACGAAGAGATAACGATCTACGGGCGCCCCATGCATATGAAGGAGCGGCCCCCCTCTCCTATACGTGCGCGCGTGGGAGCAGAAAAGGAGTGCAAAACCTGGGACGCCGAGGCGGCATTGCGCATGCTTCATAATAATCTTGACCCGGATGTCGCGATAAAACCCGATGAGCTTATCGTGTATGGAGGAACAGGGCGTGCCGCGAGAAACTGGCACGAATACGGAAAGATAGAGCAGGCGCTCATGAACCTTGCTGAAGATGAGACGCTTTGCATACAGTCGGGAAAACCCGTGTATGTTGCGCCCACGCATCCGGAGGCGCCCCGTGTCATTTTGGCGAATTCAAATATTGTTCCGAAGTGGTCAACACCCGATGTGTTCTCGGCATACGACCGCCTTGGTCTTATGATGTACGGCCAGATGACAGCGGGTTCATGGATCTATATTGGCACGCAAGGAATTTTGCAGGGAACGTACGAAACGCTTGCCGCGTGCGCACGTACTCATTTTAATGCGGAGACGCTCGCCGGAAAATTCATTCTTACCGCAGGCATGGGCGGCATGTCGGGTGCCCAGCCCCTTGCTGTCACCATGAATGATGGCGTTATACTTGATGTGGAGGTGCGGCGCGAACGAATTGAGAGAAAGGTGCGCGAGGGGTATTGCGATGTGCTCTCCGAAGACCTTGAGGAGGCGCTTATACGCGTTTGGGACGCGATCGCCAAAAAAATTCCGCTCTCCGTCGGGCTTGTCGGGAATGCCGCCGAGATACATCCGGAACTTGTCCGTCGGAATATTACTCCCGATATCGTTACCGATCAGACGCCTGCGCATGACATATTGAGCTATGTGCCGCCGGGCGACCTTTTTGAGCTTGATCTTCTGCGCGTGAAAGACCCGAAAGAATATGAGCGAAGAGCGCGCGAGGCCGTGGTGCGGCATGTGGCCGCAATGATAGAGATGAAAAAACGGGGTGCTGTCGTGTTTGATTACGGGAATAATCTTCGGGCACAATCAGAGGAGGGAGGTCTTTCGGTGCGCGATGAGAAGGGAGATTTTCTCTATCCCGGATTCGTTCCCGCCTACATCCGTCCGCTTTTTTCCGAGGGCAAGGGCCCATTCCGGTGGGCGGTGCTTTCTGGAAAAAAAGAAGAGCAGATCGCGATTGATGGTATGCTATTAAAAACGTTCCCGCATAACCCGGCGCTGAAACGCTGGATAGAAAAGGCGCAGAAAAAGGTCCCCATCACCGGCCTTCCGACGCGCATATGCTGGCTCGGATACGGGGAGCGTGCCGAATTCGGCCTTGCGTTAAACCAACTGGTTCGCTCCGGAAAAGTATCTGCTCCCGTGGTGATCGGGCGTGATCACCTGGATACGGGTTCGGTGGCAAGTCCGCACCGCGAGACGGAGCGCATGAAGGATGGGTCTGACGCAATCGCCGATTGGCCGCTCATTAATTTTGCATTGAACGCCGCGAATGGCGCCTCATGGGTATCGTTTCATAATGGCGGGGGAGTCGGCATCGGTAACGCACTTCATGCGGGCATGGTCATTGTTGCCGATGGTACAAAGCAGCGGGACGCGCGGCTTCTGCGCGTGCTTACGGTTGATCCGGGGATTGGCGTTGCGAGACACGCGGATAGCGGCGAAGAGAGTGCCATTCGCACGGCAAAAGAGAAAGGGGTTAAGATACCGGAGATCACATGCTGATCATTACGAATGCCGCGGAACTTGCCACCTGCACGAGCGGGTACAAAGGTCCCAAGATCGGGAAGGATTTTCGCGACTGCGGGATTATCAAAAACGGCGCGCTTGCAGTTATGGGTGAGAAAATCGTCGCCGTTGGAAGTACGGAACGTATCTTGCGAAGGTTTCCGCCCCGAAGGGGCGATCATATTATAGACGCATCGGGAAAGATCGTGATGCCGGGATTTGTTGACTGTCACACGCATGCAGTGTACGCGGGATCGCGCGCCGAGGAGTACCGCGCGAAGCTCGGTGGTGTCAGTTACGCGGACGCGCATAAAAAACGTGGAGGCATTTTTCTTACCGTTGCGGCGACGCGGAGCGCTACCGTCGATACGCTGTACCGGTCGGCGAGAAATACTCTTTCGCGGATGGCGGCATGCGGAACAACGACGGTTGAGATAAAAAGCGGATATGGATTATCAACAGAAAGCGAGCTTCGCATCCTTCGCGTCATACAAGAACTTGCCCGCTCGGGGCCTCTTGATGTAGCCGCGACTTTTTTGGGCGCACATACCGTGCCGCTGGAATATGAGCACGACCGCGCGTCGTATATACGGATGGTCGTAAATACTATGTTGCCCGCGATCAAGAAAGAAGGTCTTGCAGAATACTGTGATGTGTTCTGCGATCCGCTTGGGTTTACTCCCGGTGAGGCGCGAAAAATACTCACTGCCGCGATGCGCCACGGTCTTAGGGTTCGGGTGCACGCCGAGCAGACCCGCCGTTTTGGCGGTATGAGAGTGGCGGCGGAATTCGGCGCATCAAGCGCCGATCACTGTGATTTTGCCCGCACGGGTGATATTCGGCTTCTCCGTACCGCGGGCACGACCGCAGTCCTTTTTCCCGGGGTACAACTTCACCTCATGGAGTGGGAAAAACGCGGCAGGATGAGGGCGCGCGCGGAAATTATAAAAAAAGCGGGCGTTCCGCTCGCGCTTGCGACCGATCACAACCCCGGCAGTTCGCCGATATATTCTCTCAAACTCATCGCTGATCTTGGCATGCGATTTTTCGGTCTTACATACGAGGAGTGTTTGAACGCTATTACCATAAATGCGGCGCATGCGCTTGATCGGGGAGATATGCTCGGAAGTTTAGAGGCGGGAAAACAGGCGGACATTCTTATTGCCGATGCGCCCACTATTGCCGAGTACCTGCATGCTGTTGGAGACGGCGCGCTGGTTTATGTCATTAAAAAGGGACGCGTACTTTTTCCGCGGCGCGGAGCCCTGCGATAGGCGTGCGCTAAAGCTCAATCTCCAAGATATGTTTCTCGTCAAGCCATCGGAGCCGTTTTTCTTTTTTGTCATAGATAAAATCAATGATCGGCCCGTCCGTTATTTTTTGAATGTTAAGCCCGCCCCGGTTGTCAACATCACTTAGGAAAAGCCCGTTTTGCGTTGAGAATATGATGTGCTCGTAGGTGTTCGTCTGCCAGATGGCTTTTTTAATGGTGACCTCCGGCCACAGCACGATCTTACTGCGCTCGTTCTTGGCGCGCTGGGGCTGCTGTTCCTGCTCTTTGAGCCAGTGTACGAATATTTCTTGCTCTTTCCAGACGAGGAGTTTTGCGCCCGTTTTGTCAAACATCATGCCGCGGGCCCCAGAGTCAACCTGGGCAAGTTCCGGACTTCCGGGTTCCTGCAAAAAGAGTCCGCCCGCAGAATCAATGATGGCAAGCGCCTCGGATGACGCACGTGCAAACTGTGGCGGGACATTCGGTTTGAGGAAAAACCCCCTCCGGCCGATAACGGCGATAGCGTCGCTTTGTGTGTCGGCAGATGCAAGAAATCCGTTCGTATCTATGAAGGCAAGTGCATTCGCGACCGGTGAGAAAAACGCTACATTGGGCACAAACGGAGTGATATCGTTTGATGCCGTGGATCCCCGATAGACGGTGCCGCTTGTATCAAGAATAAATATGCCGTCGTTTCGTTCCGGATCCAGCGCGATGCGGCGCACCCCGCGTGCTTCAAGGATCCTCGGGGTTGTTGTTGCAGTGTTCGTTTTCACGAAAAAACGGGTGGGGCGTTTCCACCGTTCTTCGTATGAATTGTCGGCAAGAATGCCGATGCTCCAGAATGCGCTATCTGTTGTGGGGTCGGTGCGGACAAACAGTATGCGGTTCTGCTCTTCGTTCCAGTCGGCGATCGTAAGGTTTGCGGAAAGAAGATGGCGGGTGTTCCCCGCGGAAGCGAAAGAAGGATCAGTCACGAGCGGAGGTGCTAGGGGAGACGTGCTTTCAAAAATGACATCGCGTAGAAGGAACCGCGCATCGGAGATGTGCGGAGTCGTCGTTGCGATATGTGCCTGGTTTTGCGGTTCGGGGACGAGCACGATAAAACGAAATTCCGCTACGCGCCGGGATTCAACGAGAACATTTTTTGTCCATGGGAGGTAGCCATCTTTCGCAACAGCGACGGAATGGTATCCCGGTCGGAGATCGGTGACGAGGGCGCCACGCGAGAGGAATGATGTTTCCTTGTAAAACACACCGTCAAGGAATATGGTGAATCCGGGATGCATAACGGTCTTTACGAAAATGCCGCCGGTCGTCTGGATCGTTTTATCCTGAATGTTGACCGTGTATCCGAGTGAGTAGAGAATAATAACGGGAGTGGCTAATAAAAAAAGCGCTACCGATGCGTAGAATATGACTCGCCGTGTTGTTTTCGTAAGCGCCATTCTCATAGAAAGATCATACCATATTTTTGGGAAAAATAAATACCCGCACGTGTTGTGTGCGGGCGCGAGGTGGCGTTATCGCGATCTAAAAACATAGTAATCAATCGTGGCAATAACTCCGATACTGAATACGGTCATGCCGACAATCAATGTGCCGAAAAGAACCATGACGCTAAGAGAGCAGGCGATGCCGAGAGCAGAGATCGCGCACACTCGGAGGATGTTTGGTGGTAGATGCCGCCAGAAGAGAAGGAATCCCCCGATGAAAAGAGCTAACGAGAGTAGCATGGCCACCCATCTTTTGATGTTGGAGGCATGGTTACTCTACACTGCCCGCATAAAAAGTCAATAGTTACAGTGCGCCCGCTTTTCTTTATGATATAAATAGAGGTTTTATAAAAGGGGATGGGCGCACACGGAACGGGTGAACATTTTTTATGGAAACATTCATTATTCGTGGAGGGAAAAAATTGCACGGGGAGATAGATGTGCGCGGAGCGAAAAATTCCGTCGGTAACCTTATGATGGCAACCTTGTTGACCAAAGATCCCTGTGTTCTTCAGAATGTTCCTGATAACAAGGAAACGGCCATAGCGATAGAGCTTTGTGAGCAGATAGGGAGTATTATTCGGTGGACGGCCCCAGGAACGCTTTCGGTGCACACTCCGGTGATACGGAACAACCGCGTGCACGGACTTTCGCGAAAAAACCGCATTCCCATTTTAGCGCTTGGCCCGCTTTTGGTTCGCTCCGGCGAGGCGGAGGTGCCGCTCTTGGGCGGCGACCAGATCGGGCCCCGGCCGGTTGATTTTCATATCGGGGCTTTGGAAAAACTGGGCGCCGAGATCCACGTGTCCGATGCGACGTATGTGGCGCGTGCCGCCGGTCTTCAGGGGACGGCGCTAGCGCTTCCGTATCCGAGCGTGGGGGCGACCCAAAATATTTTGTTGTCATCGGTGCTCGCACACGGCACTACCGTTATTTCAAATGCCGCCGTGGAGCCCGAGGTCAAAGACCTCATTCACATGCTCCAAGACATGGGCGCGCTTATTCAGTACGATACGCATCGCACCATCACCGTTGAGGGTGTTGAAGCATTGCGTGGTGTTACGCACACGCTCATTCCCGACCGGCTTGAGGCCGCATCGTTTGCCGTGATGACACTTGCGACCGGCGGCAATGTTTTGGTAAAAAAAGCGGTGCAGGCGCATCTCGTGCCGTTGTTGAACGCGATACGAAAAATCGGCGGGGATTATGCCATTGAGGCGGGTGGCATCAGATTTTTTTGCAAGGACATGGGTCTTGTTGGACTTCATCTTGAGACCGATACCTACCCAGGTTTTGTGACCGACTGGCAACAGCCGTTCGCCGTTCTTCTCACTCAGTGTGTTGGAAGCTCAAGCATTCATGAAACGGTCTATGAAGATCGCTTTGGCTATATTGATGATCTTAAAAAAATGGGTGCACGCATGGATATCGCGGCAAAATGCTTGGGAAATTTACCTTGCCGATTTCAAGGAAAAATGTATAATCACAGCTGCCTTATTGAGGGTCCGACGCCGTTGCGGCCTGCCACCATTGAAATGCGCGATATTCGCGCCGGCATGGCGCATATCGTTGCGGCGCTCGTCGCCGAAGGCGAGTCACATATTTCCGGTGTTGAGCATATTGATCGCGGATACGAAAATATTGACGGACGTTTGCGGGCGATCGGCGCCGATATCACGCGCGTATCGTAATACGCGACCTCTCATCCACAAACACATACACTAGTAACAGCGTATACTCATGTTTATAAAAAAGATCGGCATTGACCTTGGAACGGCAAACACGCTTGTCTATGTCCCCGGGCGCGGGGTTGTTATCAATGAGCCGTCGGTGGTCGCCGTTTCTACCGAAGACAACAAGGTTCTTGCGGTAGGCGTTGAGGCGCGCCAAATGATCGGCAAGACGCCCGACTCTATCATCGCGTACCGGCCCATGAAGGACGGTGTCATCGCCGATTACCGTGTGACTGAGGCGATGCTTCGGTATTTCATAAATAAGGCGACGGGGAAATTTCGCCTGCGAAAACCCGAGGTTATGGTTTCGGTGCCCGCGGGTGTTACTTCCACCGAGCGAAGGGCCGTCGTGGAAGCCGCGCTGAATGCTGGCGCAAAGGCGGCATTTGTTGTAAAAGAGCCGGTGCTCGCGGCAATTGGCGCCGGCATTCCCATCAATGAGCCCGTAGGGCACATGATCGTTGATATCGGAGGCGGCACGACCGATGTTGCGGTTATTTCGCTTGGTGGGATCGTTGCGGCAAATTCGGTGAAAGTTGCGGGCAACAAATTTGATCAGGCAATATCGGATTACATCAAAAAGCATTATAACCTCGCCATTGGAGATCGGACCGCCGAGGAGGTAAAGATAAAGATTGGGTCGGCTATTCCGCTTGACGATACTATTTCCATGGAGATAAAAGGCCGCGACCTTATGACGGGTTTGCCGCGAACGATTGAAATTTTTACGACCGAGGTGACGGAGGCGATATCATATGAATTGGATGAAGTCATTCGCGCGATAAAAAAGGTCTTGCATGACACGCCGCCAGAACTTGCGGCTGACATCATTGAGCGCGGCATCGTCATGTCGGGAGGATCATCGCTTCTTCGCAACATCGGGGAGTTGGTGCTTCAGGAAACGGGTGTTCCCGCGCATATCGCTGATGAGGCCCTGTTGTGTGTTGCTAAGGGGACGGGCATCGCTCTTGAGCATTTGGATGTATATAAAAGAAGCATTTCATCTAAGCGATAGACAGGCATTCCGGTGTGTGTGATGACACGCACGTGTCTATATAAAAAACCGCTATTGGCGGTTTTTTTCTAGCAAGTGTCTTAATGCTTTGATGTCTTCATCCGAATACTTCTCTAGGCGCCATTCGGGATTGCTATTGTGGTAGTGCCCTTTGCGAAGGAACGAGAATGCTTTTCGCATGGCGGTGGGCGCCTGGCCGAAAAAGTAGGATAATGGCCCACGATTTTCAATACCTCCGACCAGACACCCAATAAGGCCCATGAGGGCAAAAACGAACGTTCCAAAAAAGAACATCGAGTGCAAGAAAATACCCGCAAGAATGGTTCCGGCAAGAGGGGCCGCAACTAGCATGATGCCGGCGCTCACCATCCCAGCGCCTTTCCAAAACATACTCTGGTGCCAGCGTACTGCTTCGGGTGCCAAGGCCTCTATCTCCTCTACGGTAAGATTTCGGTCAAGCCCGAGCATTCTTGCCCACTGGTTCATCGCGTCTGCAAAAAGGATAGCACGCCTGCGCTCTGCTGTGGCGGATGCGTACAGAACCTGCTTCTGATGTTTGTCGGCGATCTCGGTGAGTACGGCATCCCGTACATTCGTTTTAACAAGGCGTTGATCCATGTCGTGGGGTTCCTCGCGTGTGCCGATAACAGCCGTTTTTATAAAGGTTTCCTGATTTGGCATGAATACCAAGTGTAAAGGTTCATGAATAGATATAGCATTAACCATTTTTTTTGTCAACATTGCATTTTTAGAAAAATATGGTCAACCTCTTATCATGTGGTGTCTTAATGAAAAATGATCAATCGGTTAAAAAACGTTAAGATAGCATTCGCTGTGCTTTGTCGCTGGTAATGGGTGGTATGTATGCGGGACTCCATATGCCTGTTGCAGGTATTCTGCTGGCACGCTTCCGTTTCTGCAATACATTTGATATAGTAGAGCCATGATTTTTGGCCATGAGCGGCAGATAGCATATCTTCGCAAAGTCCTTCAGGTATCCCGCACGGGGCACGCCTATCTTTTTTCGGGGCCTGACATGGTGGGAAAACGGACCATTGCTATGGAATGGGTCCGATTGTTTTTCTGTAAGGCGCCCGATGTCGCGGCATTTCAGTCGTGCGGCACGTGTGTCCCGTGTCTTGCCATTACCAGTCAGAGTCACCCCGACGTCATTATGGTATCCCCCTCGCGTCCCCTGGTGGGGGACCCAAAAAAGGAGATCGGTATTGATACCGTTCGCGAGATAAAACGTCTTGCATCCTTTACTCCTCATGAGGGAGGGCGCCGTTTGTTTCTCATTGATGAGGCGGAATTTTTACGCGAGGAATCGCAGAACAGCTTGCTGAAACTTCTTGAGGAACCTGCGCTCGGCACCGTGTTTATTCTTATAACGGATACTCCGGGGGTGTTATTACCGACCATCCTTTCGCGGGTGGTGCCGATATCGTTTACTCCGCTTTCCGACGCGCGCATGCGGATGGTCGCCGAGCAATTGCTGAACGGGCGTCATGCGTCTGCAAAACGAGCAATTGCACAGGATGTTTGGAAGGAGGCCGAAGACCTTTCGCGCATGGCCGCCGGCAGGCCGGGATTCATTGTTCGTGCCGTCACTGACGCATCATTTTTTGAAACGGAAAAGAAAGCGCAGAAACTTGTTGCCGAGCTCTTGGAGGAAGGGATCGTGGCGTGTCTTCTGCGTGGAGAGGCGCTTGCAAAAGACCGCGACGCCTTCCGGCACTTTTCCGATCGTTTTTTGACGTGTTCCCGCAGAGCGTTGTTGCAAGGCCCCGGGCCTCGCGTATCCCGCGCACTGAAGGCGGCGCTTGATATCCGATTTGCGGCATTGCACACGAACGCAAGCACGCGTCTTGCCGCCGATGCATTATTCTTACACTGGCACCTTCGGGATGCGAATGCCGCAAGGCTACCATCATAATGGAGTGGGTGCGGCGCGGTGGTGTATGATCGGGTGCATCCATTCCGTTGGTCATACTCTGATACTATTATGAAACAATTTGGCATTATCATCGGCATATTTTTCGCGATCGCGGTTCTTGTGATCGTGGTGCTTCCATTTTTTCTTGGCTATTCACCGGGAGGGCCGGGAACCAACGATGGTTCCTCGGATGGTCCGGCACCGGCTGATCGCCCGAAAAGCAGTGTGGGCATTTTTCGGTCCGGAAACGGCGGGCGCGACTGGGAAGAAAAGAACACGAGCGAGGGAGACGACATCGCCAAATACCAGATACTGCATTTTGCCATTCACCCGTTCAGCTCAAGCGTGATATTTGCCGGAATGAAGAGCGGCGGATTGTGGCGGACGGAAAATAACGGGGATTCCTGGCAGAAGATACAGGACCCGAACGGAGCGCTTCGCGGGGATTCTTCGGTTTATCGGGTCATATTCAATACCAACAATCCTCAAGAGGTATATCTTGCCGTCTTTCAGCAAAATCGCGGACGCGTGCTCAAATCCGAAGATCGTGGCAGTTCGTTTCGCGAAGTATACCAGACGCCGGTTGAACGGTTCGGGGTATTTGACGGTTTCGTTGATGCGTCAGGGGTTCTCTATATTGTAACGGGGCAGGGCGGGTTCTTCTCGTCCCATGACGGCGGGGATTCGTGGCGCGTTGTGCGCTGGTTTCGGGACGGCATTGTGCGCTTGGTGGTTGACCCCAGAAACGAATCGCGCCTATTCGTGTTTACTGAAAAGGGAAGCATATTCAGGTCGGAGGATAAAGGCGGATTTTGGGTTGATATGACCGATGCCCTGTCGCAGTTTGAGGGCGCGTTGAAGTATCAAAAACTGCTCATTGACCCGGCGGACTCAACCCTGTATCTTGCGTCCGCCTACGGACTTCTCACCTCAATTGATGGCGGGAACCACTGGGTTGCGCCTTCCCTTATTATTCCGCCCGAGGCGCTTCCCATTCTTGCGGTTGCGCGAAGCCCCTTTGACGAGCAGATGCTCTACCTTGCCGCCTCTACACAATTATACGCATCGTCCGATCGCGGCATCAGCTGGTCGGTCATCTCTTCGCCCACGGGAGCCCGCATAGTTGACATGGTGCCCGATCCGCAAAGCCGCGATGTCTTTTTTGCGGTATTGGCGAAGTAATGTTCGTGCCGGACGGATCGGTCCGGTGCTGGGCGCGTATCACATATTTTTTATGAACACCCTAAAAGAAAAACTAGACAGCGTGCTTGAGTATTTGAAAGGAGATATAGTGGGGCTTCGCACAGGCCGGGCAACACCCGCATTGGTTGAAGATATTATGGTTGACTATTATGGGGCGAAAACGCCCATAAAAGCGCTTGCGTCACTATCAACGCCCGAGCCGCGGCAGATCTTGATACAGCCGTGGGACAAGGGAGCGCTCCAGCCGATTGAGAAGGCGATACAGGCATCACAGCTCGGCCTTAACCCCGTTGTTGACGGTCAAGGGATCCGCCTGAACCTTCCACAATTGACGGAGGAGCGCAAAAAAGATCTCGTAAAAGTGCTTAAGCAGAAAATGGAGGAGAGTCGCATCGCGATACGAAAAATCCGCGAGGAGGTACTGCGGGAGAGCGACGAAAAGGAAAAGAGAAAAGAGATCTCGGAGGATGAAAAATTCCGTACGAAGCAGGATGTGCAAAAAAGCGTTGACGAGGCGAATAAAAAAATTGAGGACATCGGCTGCCAGAAGGAGCATGACATCATGACGGGATAGCGGCGTTGCCGTTTTGCGGCGGCATACTCATGAATATACTTTTACCCTTATGTGCGGCGGTCTTGCAGGCGGCCTCGTTCACTCTTGATAAGGCGATCCTTTCTCTCAAAAGGGTCGGGTTCATTTCGTACACCGGCGCGAGTTTTCCTCTGGTGTTCATCATTACCGGGGTCATTTTTTTTATCGTGCGGCCCGAATTATCGGTTGGCATGTTTGGAAGTGGTCGCTGGGCGCTTATCGTTCTTTCGGTTGTGGGAAGCGCTATTTCTAACCTCTTGTATTATCGGGCGCTCAAAAATGACGCTCTCCAGGAAATTCAAGCGCTTGATCTTCTGCAGGCGATACCGGTCATTCTTGTTTCAAGCATTTTTTTCTCCGATGAGCGGAATCCGTATCTGGTGTTTCCCGCTCTTGCGGCGGCTCTTGCGGTCGTGTGGTCGCACTGGGATCACCATCGGATACGGATCGCAAAAAAGACCCTTCCCTACGTGCTATGGTCGTTGGCCATCGCCCCTTTGAGCGCCCCGATATCAAGGGCGCTTCTTTTGGTGTGGAGCCCCGTATCGCTTGAACTTGTGCGCGCGGCAGGCATGGCGCTCATCTTTCTTCCGTTCACGCTCCGCTCATACCGGACGCTTTCCTTTACGGCGTGGCGGCTTATCATAGTGACGAACATGTTGACCGCGGTCGCCTGGATCCTTTTTTATGCAAGTTATCAGCGATCGGGCATCGTGTATACGGTACTGCTTTTTTCATTACAGCCGATACTCGTGTATTTTGCCTCTTTGTTTATTCTGAAAGAGAGGGCGCACCGGAAGAAGATTGCTGCATTTGGGATTATTCTTATATCTATCATTTTTGCTCAGATAATGGCATAAAAAGTTATGCGCCCACTTTATCGTCGGAGCGTTTATAGCGAAATTCATACATTGAGCTTGCTCGGCTTTCTTTTTGGTGTAGTGTACGGGATGTTTTCCTTGGCATTGCCGATTCTTTCGGATGGCATTTTTAGCACCATAGGATGGATTGGCATTGTCTTTGCAATACCAGAACTTTTTGGAGTTTTTGCCGACGTGCCAATTGGCGCTTTCGCAAGTCATTTTGGCCGGCGGCGAGCGATTCTTTTGTCAGGGACTCTCCTGGCCGCTTCCGCCGCGCTATTTATGATCTTCCGTAGTCCTCTGATTTTTTTGGTTTTACTGATTTTTTATGAACTTGCCACCCAGCTTTTCATTATTCCAGCAGATGCTGAAGCTATGGCGTTGACGCCCAATACACATGCCGGACGCATAAACGGCATGATAGAGGGGTTGCATAATTTTGGCTATTCTTTGGGTCCGATCGCGGTCGGCGTTGCAATGTTTTTTGGCATGAGAGCGGTTTTTGCTGTTATATTCGGCATTTCGGTTCTGCTGGTGCTGACGAGTGTACGCTTTTCATCCGGTCTGCGGCCTCATGAATCCTTTCGTAGATCTTTCTTGGATGTTTTGAAAAAGGACCATGTTTTCCAGAAAAGTTTTCATGAATTTCTCCTTTTGCGATTCAAGGGGGTGTTTCTCGTTTTTGCATTTTTTATTTTTGCATTTCATTGGGGTTTTATTGCTATTGCCGAACCGCTGTATACAAAAGCATTGGGACTGAGCGAGTTGGCAATCGGACTGGTGTATGCAGGATTTACCCTTCCGATTCTGTTTATAGGAATAATTGCCGGAAAGTTTATTGATCGTAATGGGGGGGGGCAGAACAGTATTGGCTACAGGAATTTTTTTGATGGCAATATCAACCATAGGATTTGGTGTATTTGAAAATGTCGGTGCGCTTTTTATCCTGTCTATCATTGCCGGAATTGGTGATGCACTACTGCTCCCCGCCGGCATGGCGGGGCTGGATACGCTTTCCTCTTATCATGCTAAAGAGCATATTTCTGGCATTAAAACTTTTGCCGAGAGCGCCGGATATTTTTTAGGACCCATTGCCGTTGGAGTACTTGGAACCTTTTTTGGACTTCGGAATTCTTTTCTTGCCATTGGGATCCTGTTGATGATTTTTTCTGTGATGGCGATAGCGATGCCATATGAATCTCGCCAACGATCATAAATTTTTAGCCAATGAAAAAAAGACGGCTTGATGACATATTGGTGGAGCGCGGTCTTATCGCCAAAAAGGAAGAGGCGTTTGTTGTGGTGACCGAAGGTCGCGTGTTTGTTGACGGCCAGAAGGCCGTCTCTCCCGGGCAGGCGGTCGGGATGAACGCTAAGATCGCGGTGCGCGATGAGCGGCAATATGTCGGCCGGGGCGCCTATAAGCTTGCGGCCGCAGTGAAGGAGTTTAAGCCGCATATTTCAGGCGCGGTGTGCGCCGACATAGGTGCCGCCACTGGAGGATTTACCGAAGTATTGCTTGAGAATGGTGCCGCAAAGGTGTATGCGATAGACACGGCAAAAGGCAAGCTTGATCAAAAGATACGCGAACACCCCCGCGTTGTAGTGATGGAGGAGACGAACGCGCTGTTTCTTGCGTCCTTGCCCGAACGGGTTGATTTGGTTACGATAGACGTATCATTCACCTCGTTACGGCTGATATTTTCTGTTCTCAAAAAATTTCTGAAACAGGATGCGCGCGTTATAGGATTGTTTAAGCCGCAGTACGAGGTTCCAAAACGGGCGTTGAAGCATGGTGTGGTGCGGGATGAAGGCGAGCGCAGAGAGGCACTTGAAGCGTTTGTCGGGTGGGCGGAGGCGGGCGGCTGGAATATTCTTGGAACCATGACGTCTCCCATTCGCGGTTCCGAGGGTAACATTGAATATCTTGTATATGCGTGTGTTCGCGTCGGTAAGTAATGCTATGGAAAATAGGTAAGAAAGCAGTATGGGTATCGCGATTGTCGGTTTCATCATCCTTATCGCATCATTGGTCCTCGTTCATGAATGGGGCCATTTTTGGGTGGCGCGAAAGCTCAAGATAAAGGTGGAGGAGTTCGGGTTCGGGTTTCCTCCCCGTCTTTTTGGTATTCGCAAAAAGGGGATTTTCTATTCCTTCAATCTGTTCCCCATAGGCGGATTCGTGCGGATCTTTGGGGAGCAGGGCGAGGGAGCGGGTAGTCCGGATAGTTTTATTTCGCGCCCCGCGTGGCAGCGTTTTATGGTCATCGTCGCAGGGGTCTTCATGAATCTCGTTCTTGCCTGGGCATTTTTTTCTTTCGGCAGTTTTCTTGGCGTTCCGGCAGCCCTTGATGATGACAGCGCGGGGGCAAACGTGCGGGATGTTGCTATCACCGTTATTGACGTTGCTCCAGAGTCGCCCGCGGGGCGCGCCGGAGTTCAGTTCGGGGATATCGTTCTGGGTCTTGCGGTAGGCGACGATGAGAAGACAGTTGAGACCGTTGATGATATTCAGGAATTTACGGCAGGACATCTCGGCATGGACATGACGATCGCTGTTAGACGCGGAGGTCAGGATCTTATGTTTACGGTCGTGCCGCGGCAACATCCGCCCGAAGGCGAGGGGCCCGTCGGTGTAGCACTTTCCCGTGTTGGCATTTTACAAGTTCCGTGGTATAAGGCGCTGTGGGTCGGGCTTCAGCAGACCTGGTTTTCGCTTACCTCTGTTGTGATCGGTATGGTCGCACTTTTCACCGATCTTTTTTCAACGGGAAAAATATCTGCTGATGTATCGGGGCCGGTGGGCATTTTTCGGGTGGCGGGACAGGCGTGGGCGCTCGGCCTTTCATATTTTTTACAGCTTGCCGCAGTTCTTTCAGTCAATCTTGCGGTGTTGAATGCCCTGCCGTTTCCCGCGCTTGACGGTGGAAGAATTCTTTTTCTCGCGATAGAAAAGATTCGCGGAAGCAGGGTGGATCAAAAAATGGAGCACATGGCGCATGCCGTCGGATTCATCCTTCTCATCGTACTTATGGTTGCGATCACGTATCGCGATATTGTGAAATTGTTTTAACGAGATGCGCGCCGCGCATGTATCGTAGATAAAATACCCGGCGCACGCCGGGTATTTTATCTGAACGAGAGTGCCGTGCTGATTACCAGGGCGTAGACGATGATGGACAAGAGTGAAGACGATACAATGGGCGGATCACGATGGAATGCGCCATATATAAGCCATATGAGTGAGGAGAATATGAGTAATCCCCACGTTAGCACTGATACGCCCTCGGAACTTTTTTTGAGGAGTACATTGCCGCTATCTGGGGGATTGGTGTGAGTGAGCCGAAAATACCGTTTGCAAGTGCAACGCCATCAAGGAATTTCATGCGTGAATGAGTTGGCGCACCATTTTCCGCGTGGTGCTTTCGTATGTGCAGATGGGACAGAGCGTGCTTCATGGTCTATAAAAAATGCCATATCCTATGTTATGCTATATTCATTATAGCCGTCCCGGCAGAGGGGCGCAAAGGCGGTGGCGCGGGCATAGGAATGCGCACAGTGTTTATGAAATACGACTACGTTATTATTGGGGGAGGTATTGCGGGCACGACTGCGGCCGAGACCATCCGCGAGCATGATCATGCCGCATCCATTCTTATTATCGCAAGCGAATCGCATCCGCTCTATTCCCGGGTGCTTCTTCCAAACTATATTAAGGAGCGCATCGTGCGCGAGCAGGTTTTTTTGCGGAAAAACACGGATTACGACGAGAAGAATATCAGTGTATTTTTCGGGGAGGAGGCCGGAGCGTTGAACGTTGCAAAGAAGGAAATACTTCTTAAAAACGGTTCCCGCATTTCCTATGCCAAGCTTTTACTGGCAATGGGAGGCGCGCCTCTGCCGTGGATTGTTCACGGGAGGGAGCTTGGCGTGGTGTACCGTATGCAGACGCTTGAGGATGCCGATGCCATTCTTCGTGATATAAAGACCGCTACCAGCGCGGTCGTGGTCGGCGGCGGGTTTATCGCGCTGGAGTTTCTGCAGGCGTTCTCGTTTCATAAGGTGCCGGTTGCCCTTGTATGTCGGGATGTCGGGATATTTGGTGATGCGCTTGACGAAGTTGGGCACCGCTTGCTGCGAAGGGCGTTTGATAAGTATCATGTGGCGCTCGCTTGTGATGATGAACCGATAGCGCTTCTTGCCGCAGACGAGAAAAAACCGCGGAGAATGCTTACGCGCATGAATCGCGAACTTCCTTTTGATATGATCGGTGTCGGTATCGGAGTTGGCCGCAACATGGATTTTGCAAGGGGTGCGGGTATTGAGACGGGTGCCAGTGGCATCATCACGAATGAATATCTTGAGACAAACGAGGAAGGCGTGTTTGCGGCCGGTGACATTGCGGAATATTATGACGTTATCTTTGAGAAGCACCTCGGTTCGGGGAACTGGACGAACGCGTTCCTGCAGGGAAAGATCGCGGGGCTGAACATGGTCGGACAAAAGACCCCATACAGGAATATAAGTGCGTATTCCATACAGTGTCTTGGTCTGCATATAACCCAGATTGGCATGATGCCCCAGGGCGTGGAGGGGATCACCGCGGTGTCCCGCGTGGACGAAAAGGACTCGCGCTATGAGCGGTTTTTCCTCCAAGAAGAGCGCATCATTGGTGCCGTCATTATCAACCTATTCAAGGATCGGCCGGTCATCGGGCGCCTTATTGAGGGCAAGGTACGCGTTGGCGCGCATGTTTCGGAGTTACGCATGATGGATTTTGATCTTAATTCCTTGCTTGGGTAATCTACGGCGCGCCGGTTGATTGATTTTGATATGTTCCTTTGCTATGATTGACCGATAGTACGCGACATACCTATATACACATTAATTAAATATTTTTATGGAACCATCACACGAAGCGTTTTCAGAACAGCACGAAAACAATGCAGACACGAACACGGTGCCCGCCTCCGCCGCGTCAATACAAAATTTTTCAGTCCCCGGTTCTATCATTGTCGCAGGCATCATCATAGGCCTTGCGATCGTGTATTCCGGCGGGGACTTTGGCGGCGGCGCGCCCGTACCAACGCCGGTGCCGCAAGCAGGAGATCAGGGCGCTGTCGTTGATCCCAAGACATTGTACACCGACAAGGACGCAACCCTGGGAGACCCCGCCGCGCTAGTGACATTCATTGAATTTTCTGACTTTCAATGTCCATTTTGCGGGAAATTTTTCCGCGAAACGGAGGGTCAGCTTATTGATGCCTATGTAAAAACAGGCAAGGTGCGGTTTGTCTATAAACACTTCGCCTTTTTGGGACAGGAATCGCAGTGGGCGGGAGAGGCGGCGGAGTGTGCCGGAGAGCAAGGGAAATTCTGGGAGTACCACGACTTTCTTTTCAACCACATGTGGGATACGTATTACGGGCAAGGAAAACAAGGAGAGAATATTGGCGCCTTGTCAAAGGAGAATCTGAAAAAATTCGGGAAACAGCTTGGGCTTGACTCGGGACGATTTGACGCGTGCATTGACGCCGGCGCGTATGCTGATAAAGTTTCCAAGGACACGGCTTTGGGGCGCGCGAATAGCGTGTCGGGAACGCCGAGTTCGTTCGTGAACGGGAAAATGCTCGTAGGCGCCCAGCCCTATTCACAATTTTCAACGCTTATTGAAGAGGCGCTTAAGACAAAGTAGCTACGATGAGTACCGGGGATCCGAACCAGCGCGAGATCACTGTCTATACGGCGCCATATTGCGTGTTATGTGAGATGGTGAAGGAGTATCTCCAGAGGCATGGAGTAGAGTTCGCCGAAGTGAATGTTTCCCAGGATTCTATTTCGCGCCAACGCATGGTCGCGGGCTCCGGGCAGGAGGGCGTGCCCGTTGTGGAGATCAACGGAGTCATGATCGTGGGTTTTGATAAGGAAAAACTTGCCGATATTCTGGGGTTTCGCACCGATGATTAAGAAGCATAAGACCATAGTTGTATGTGCCGGTCTTGCCGTTGTTCTTGGCGCGGGAGTTTTTTTGTACCTTGGCGCATCAGGAATATCAATCGCCGGTACGATGTATCGCGAAGAGCCGCGCGCGATGTTCTCCGATATTGACGGCAACCTTGTGAACCTCAATGATGTGCATGGCAAGCCCACCATTATATACTCATGGGCAAGCGCATCCGAGGGCTCGCGCCAGCAACTTACCGATATGGCAAATATTAAGACAAAGTATGGAGATCTGGTGAACAGTATCGCAATAAACAGGGGCGAGGAGGTCGGGGCGGTCCGCGCGTTTGTGGAGTCGGCAGGGGCCGCCGGGCGCCTTACTATTCTTCTTGATCCGCAGAATTCGTTTTATATCGTGACCCAGGGAGCCAATGCTCACGAGACCTATTTTGTGAACCATCGGGGAGGCATTACGGGGCGTGTCAATCGGGCGGTGACCTTTTCGGAGATGGAGGAGGGTCTTCGCAACACGGATCCCGGGGTGTTTAAATAAGAGAATATACGATAGTATTATTATTATGAACCAGGAAAGAATACAGCAGGTCCAGCAGGCGCGGAAACATAGATTCTTTAAGCGTGTCTTCGTGTGGGTTGTTGTTGCGGCTGTGGTCATCGGAGGGGCCTACGTGTTTCTGCGGTATCTTTCGCATCGTAACGAAACACTGCCCGGCGTGGTGTATGCCGATCAGGGGCAGGACCATGTAACGCTGGAAGAGCCGCGCGGGCCGTACAACTCTAACCCGCCGACATCGGGCCCTCATCTTGCAGGCCCCGCTCCGTGGGGCGTGTATCGCGATTCGCTCCCCGATCGGCAATTGATACATAACCTTGAGCACGGTGGCGTGTGGATTTCCTATAAGCCCGGTATTTCAGAGGAGCTTATAAAAAAATTGGAGGGGTTCTCAAAAAAATACGGGTCAAAAGTCATTGTAGCCCCGCGCGAGCAGAATGATTCTGACATAGCGCTTGCGGTATGGACACGCCTTGAGAAATTCAGTGTTGCCGAGTATTCCGACGCGCGCGTTGATACCTTCATACGCCGGCTTCGCAACAAGACCGGCCCGGAGCCGCTTGCGATGTAAACACACGGAGAACTATATGGAACATTTCGCGCGTAGCGAGAAATTAGTGACCCAGGAGTTATGGCAGGCAAGAGGATGGGTGAATCAAGAGATGTTTGATGAAGGGCGCCGTCTTATGGTATATGCCCGGAGCGGATTCCCCCTGTCTGAAGAAGTGCAAAAACGAAAAAAAGCCCTTGAAGTTGCAGGACCGACGGCAGGAGGATATCGTTTTCATGAGACAGATCCGGTGGTTGGTCCCCGGCGGATTGATCTTTCCTTTGGGAAAAAACTGATCGTTTCAAACCTGTATCCTGGTGTGCCGAATTTTCTGCCGGGGAAGCAAGCAACCATTGAGGGGGGGGGCAAACCTTATTACCGACTCACGAGCGCTTTCGGTTAAAGAGGGCGCTGTGGATATAGTATACTGCTCATGTCTTGGGGAGATTCATCCGGCTGGCGTGCGCGATCTGGAGGAATCCGAATATGCCACAGAGGTTCCTAGGCAGGAAAAAGAGCGGGCGCGGACCTTGGGCGGAGAAAATATATTAGAACGCAATCTGAAGCTTCGGGAAGATGCCTTGAGAGAAGTATGGCGCATTCTTCCTCTCGGGGGGATGCTGGTGTGGCAGGGAGGCAAGGTTCACGATGTAGGAGTTGCGTGTGAGCTCGGGTTTACCATTTTGCAGCGTGAAGAAGTATTTTATAACGATGGTCTTAGTAGCACGCACAACCTCGTTTTTATAAAAGAGCAGGCACGTAATAAATAACATTATAATAGTATGTACGACGTTATCATTATTGGTGGGGGGCCGGCGGGGTGCGCGGCCGCGGTCTATACGGCGCGAAAACGCTTGAAGACCTTGCTTATCGCAGAGTCGTTTGGTGGACAATCCATCGTATCCGACGATATTCAGAATTGGATCGGTGAGGCGCACATTTCCGGGTTTGATCTTGCGAAAAAATTTGAGGCGCACGTTCGGGCATTTTCTGATATGGTTGAGATACGGATGGAGCGCGCGGTTGCCGTTCGCGGTATTTCGTGCACCGAAGACCGCGGATGCGATTATGAAGTTGAGACCGACAAGGGCGTGAAGTACCAGGGAAAGGCGGTCATTTTGGGGGCAGGGGCACGCAGACGAAAGCTCGGCATTCCCGGGGAGGAGCAATTCAACGGCAAGGGAGTCGCATACTGCTCTACCTGTGACGCGCCGCTATTTTCGGGAAAAGAGGTTGCCGTTATTGGTGGCGGAAATGCGGGACTTGAGGCGGTCATTGATCTTTTCCCGTACGCAAGCAAGGTATACCTTCTTGAGTTCGGCGAGGCGTTGAAGGGTGACCAGGTAACGCAGGAAGAGATACGGAAAAACCCGAAAGCCGAGATCATCATGAACGCCCAGACCAAAGAGGTGGTAGGGGATGCATTTGTGACGGGCCTTACGTACACGGATAGAAAAACAAATGAAGAAAAACTTCTTCCGGTGCAGGGGGTATTCGTTGAGATCGGGTCTGTTCCCAACTCGGAGATGGTAAAGGGATTGGTGGACCTTGACACATATGGCCAGGTCGTTATTGATTCAAAACACGCCTCAACGTCGCAGCCGGGCATTTTTGCCGCAGGAGACATCACTGACGATCCATATAAACAAAACAACATCTCGGCGGGAGACGCGGTAAAAGCGGCACTTGGCGCGTATAATTATTTGTTGAAACGGGAGAAACAAAGTCCTGCGGCGGAAAAATAATATCCACACAAATGAGTGGATATTATTAGCGTTTTTCGACTCCAAATTTTGAAAAACCGCGGGACGTTAGTGCGAAACACAGTTCGTCTATTCCCATCTTCAAGTTGGTGCACCTCACGGCTTTTTCAATGCATCCTTCGTTTTCGGCATTCGTAATACCTTCCAGCACCTCTTTGGTGTCAAATCCAGTGACCCCCTCTTGTTCTAATATGCGCATGATAGCTTGCCATTCAAATCGCGCGTCGCAATTGTTATTTTTTCCCATGAGGCGAGGGAGTTCTTCAGAAAGGTTGACGGGGGCTTTTGGACCAGGTTTTAGGGCCATATGTTTGTTCCCCTGAGAGCTACTAGCTTCTTATCATTGATATTATATTATGTCAAGCTTTCTCCAAAATACGAATACCCTCATTGATCATGCGGCGGCGCTAGTAGGAGTTGATGCAGCGATGCTTGCCGCACTGAAAAAACCTGCTCGCGTCATTGAGGTTGGGCTTTCGGTCGCCATGGATGACGGGACCAAGAAAACATTTCCCGCCTGGCGCGTCCAGCACTCGGATGCCGTCGGCCCTTTTAAGGGCGGTATCCGCTTTCATCCGGATGCGAACCTTGATGAGGTGTCGGCGCTTGCCTCTCTCATGACGTGGAAGTGTTCCCTTATGGGCATTCCGTTTGGAGGCGCGAAGGGTGCAGTCCGTGTAAACCCGCGCGAACTTTCGCGGGGCGAGGTTGAGCGTGTGTCGCGGGCATATGTGCGTGCCATTGCGGATGCTATCGGTCCCGAAAAAGATATTCCGGCCCCCGACGTGAATACAGACAGTCAGATCATGGCCTGGATGGTGGACGAGTATTCGCATGCGCGGGGGTATTTCGTGCCGGGCGCTTTTACGGGAAAGCCGATTGAACTGGAGGGTTCCCAGGGGCGTGAGGTCGCTACCGCTTTCGGCGGATTCGTAACGCTTCGCGAATATTTAAAACAGGCAAGTGATCTTTCTCTTGCCTCGGGCGACGTGACTGTTGCCATTCAGGGGGTCGGCAATGTGGGTGGACATCTCGCCGAAATGCTTCACCAAGGCGGTTTCAAGGTTGTAGCGCTTTCCGATTCAAAGGGCGGATTGTATAATCCTGATGGCCTAAACGTCGCCACGCTCTTGGAGGAGAAAAAAATGAAAAGCAATGCCCCTCTTTCAGATATGGGAGAGGCCGCTGACAAAAAGATCACGAATAAGGAGCTACTGGAACTTGATGTAGAGGTTCTGGTTCCGGCAGCGCTTGAGGCGCAGATCACCGAGAAGAATGCCGATGCCGTACGGGCTATTGTGGTGGTTGAAATGGCCAACGGGCCGATAACGGCCGCCGGAGAGGAGGCACTGATACAAAAGGGGATTGAGGTGATCCCCGATATTCTTGCAAACGGTGGCGGAGTCGTCGGCTCCTATTTTGAATGGGTGCAAAATCTTCAGCGCTTTTACTGGGAGGAGGCGGAGGTGTTGGAAAAAATTGATAAGGTCGTAACGGCGGCATTTCACGGTGTCATGCGCATGAAAAAAGAGCATGATATGACGTGGCGCGAGGCGGCGTACGCTAAGGCGATTGCGCGCGTTGTGCGGGCCATGGAACTTCGGGGGAGGCGTGAGGAGGGAGCGCCATTATAAAAGGCCTCGCGGGGAGGCCTGTGTCATCATCTGTTGCTTATCAAGGAGAAGAACGCACCGATAAGTCCCACCGGAATACCAAGCGCTATGCCGTCTACGACCGTACCCAGCACCCAGTGAACGTTCAATGGAATGATGGGGTGCGTGGGGGGACCGAAGATTGCCCCAAGGACGATACCAAAAACAGTGAAGAAAAAGAGAAATCCCGCAAATCCAGCAAGCCAAGCATCAAAAAATTTCCTCATGGTATCGGTTCCTCCGTGACGAATGTGCTATACTGTATGTATACAAGAGAGGGGTTGGAGTCAACCCTCCCTATCAACATAATTTTTTATCATGACAAAAGTAGCGATCAACGGGTTTGGGCGCACACCCCTTTGCCTATTTTTTAATGGTCGGGTGCGAGTTGTGTATAGCCAGCTGTAATTCTTTTTCATTTCTTTATTATGATCAATGTAGCAATCAATGGTTTCGGGCGTATCGGCAGGTCATTTTTTCGGCTTGCTTTCGGTTCGCCGGACATTCAGATAGTTGCGGTCAACGATCTTACGGATCCGGCAACGCTTGCTTATCTTCTTACCTATGATAGCGCGTACGGGCGGTATGCAAAAAAAGTTGAGGCATTCGCCGAGCATTTTGCGGTTGACGGCGCGGAGGTAAAAATATTCGCGGAACGGGAGCCGCAAAAACTTCCGTGGAAGGATCTCGGAGTTGATGTGGTGGTGGAGTCAACCGGTTTTTATACTGACGCCGCAAAAGCGCGAGTGCATCTTGATGCCGGAGCGAAACACGTTGTCATTACGGCACCTGCCTCGGGCGAGCTTGATACGGCGCTTGTCGGAGTGAACGATGAAAAATTCATAGGCGGATGCGGCCCCATTACCTCTAACGCTTCATGTACGACGAATGCGTCAGCACCCGTCATGGCGATTTTACGGGAACATTTCGGTATTCAAAAAGCGTTTTTGCAGACGGTGCATGGCTATACCGCGACTCAAAAACTTGTTGACGGGCCGGATCCGAAAGATATGCGCCGGGGGCGCGCGGCCGCCGTGAACATCGTACCCTCTTCTACGGGAGCGGCAGAATCGGTCATCAAAGTCATTCCAGAACTAGAGGGAATCTTTGACGGTATTGCGATACGCGTCCCCGTCATTACCGGGTCCTTGGTGATGATAACCGCGCTTCTTTCCCAAAAAACAACCGCCGCGGAAATAAATGATGTGTTTCGTCGCGCGGCGCTAGAGCCGCGCTGGTCAAAGTCGGTGAAGGTCACGGAAGACCAAGTGGTCTCAACCGATATTATTGGCGAGCCGTACGGGGCGGTAGTTGACCTTGGCTTTACAAAGGTGGTGGATGGAGATCTTGCGACCGTGTATTCCTGGTACGACAACGAGTTCGGGTATACGACCACACTTGTGGAGCATGTGAGAAGGGTTGCGAAAGCGCTGTAAAAATGTAAAAAGCCCATTCAGGGCTTTTTCAATTGGCGTAGAGTTGCCAGTAATTCCATCCGGTGGCGATGATATACATCGCATTTAGTGACCACAGAGGCCATGGGTGTGCCAGCAATCGGCATAGCGCATAGGATGAGACAAGCATGATCGGTTTTTGAACGATCACTGTTGGCCAGAAACCGAGGATGCCAAAGAGCGTCTTTGCGATCGGGTTGTTCTCAACCACTGGGCCATACTGTGAGACGGCAACCCAGGTGCTGTGAACATCAAGCACTTGCAGGAGCGCGAGTAGTATATAGAGTGCGGCAGGTGGCACGATGCCGTTAAGCGTTTCTTTCCGGATCATCAGAACCCCGGCCATAGTGATTACTATGAGAAGTCCAAGCAGGATTCCGAACATGGCTAGTGTGGTTTTTCGTGAACAGGATTTGGCGAAACCAGACACGCATATTGTCCCGCCTCAACATAGATGCACTCTTCTCCGATGAGGCGCGCGATCTCGGCAAGTTTCGCCAGAAGTTTCGGAATGCGCTCCGGTCCGGCAAATGACACGCGGTATTGGACACACTCGTCATATACTGGTTCGTCGGACCCGTTTTTCCACAGGCCGAATTGTGGCACCAGGGTCGTGGTGTACGCCCCATACTCGGCGAAAAGAAAGCGATGCAGAAGTTCTTTTGCGGTGATGCCGTCACATCGCTGAAGGAGCTTATAGGACGGGATGAAAAAAATCGCTGGGCGCCCAAGGTCGGTGAGCACATAGGACGCATCCGGCATTTCAAACTGCTGCCATTTGTTTTCGCGCACGTTCAGTCAAGGAGCAATTGATAATGCATGATAACATGGTTTTTTTATTATGTCAAATATTTTCGCGGGCAAGAAAAAATCCGCCTGGGGGCGGATACGACAGGATCGGCGGGCTTCTTTTTCCCCTCCCTCTCTTTTTCTTGTTTTTTGACCTCTTGATCTAATGCGATGTGCTCATCGGCAGTCATCCCTGATATGAGGCCATCCAATTGCCGGTTGCGCTTCAGGAGCTGAAGTGCCAATTCCTCTCTCTTTTCGGGGGTGAGCATTTCCTTTTCCTTATCAAAAAGATCATGAAATTCCATGTAGTCAAGGAATGCTTTCGCGATTACCCGTATCTCATCCTCGGTGTAATTCCGTTTGTCTTGGGCCGGGAGGCCGGAAAAGATGACGATCCCGGCAATGATAGCAATTCCAATGAGGGCCAGAAGTATAAGCATTCTCGGCATGTTTTCAGACGAAAAGAAGGGGCTGTAAAGTATATATCATTATTTTATGATACTGTCAATATCTCGTAATGGTTCAATAGCCTGGAACTACCCCTGCTACTATGGGGTATATGGCATATAAAAAATGGCCAAGAGACGTGCTCTCGGCCATGCTAGCATCACCTATCACTAATTTGCTGAAGTGATATCACGAATAGCCATCAGCGTTCTGGTAAGAACCTCCTGCTGGCTATGTGCGGCATCATTAAAAAAACGGCTCACTGTGGCGAGCCGTCCCTCTCTTCAAATCTGATACTGGCAAATTCTTCCAGAAGCGCCTTTTCCTTTTGGTTCAGCTTGTTTGCAAGTTTCCGCCGCTCTTCCGGAGTGAACGTCTTATATTCCTCGGCTAAACTAGCGAACATCTTCAACATTTGTGCGGCAAAATCACGGATCTCCTCCTCCAATTTTGCGATATCGCTATCAGAGGTGGTGCGATCCGGTCCCGACATGAGGAACTCTACATCGCTTTTGGTGAAAAGCGGCGTATTTTGCTGCTCGCCATTCTTCATGGAGCGCGCCGCCTTCAAAACCGCGCGTTCCTGCACTTCCGCAAACTTTTGCATCCAGGCCTGCATTTCCGCAAGATCTTTTGCAAGTTCCTGAAGTGCTTCTTGTTCGCTCTGAATGCTCTGGGGCGCGCTTGTCTGGGCGGATCCTGCTGAAGTGAACGCCAGCAAAAGCGTTACTGCAAGAGCTGCAGAGAATGCCCTCATTTCAAACTCTCCTTTTCAAAAAACGATCATGGGTTACAGGCAAAAGGTGGCATGACCACACATATTCTGTCAAGGGGTTTCCTTTTTTCGTTCTTTACTATAAAATCAAGCAACGGCAGTAGTTTTGTAAAGTGCTTACTGTATATGTTGCAGTCAAAACTTTTTGGGAAAACGCTCCGCGAGGGGCCAAAGGATGAAGTGTCCAGGAACGCCGATCTTCTGACGCGAGCCGGTTTTGTCGCAAAAGAAATGGCGGGGGTGTATTCATTTCTGCCGCTGGGGCTTCGCGTACTTTGGAATATCGCCGCTATTATCCGCAAGACATTGAACGAAGAACTGAATGCACAGGAGGTGCTTATGCCAGCGCTCCACCCGATAGAGAACTATCAAAAAACGGGTCGGGACACCATAGATATTCTTTTCCACACCGAGCTTGTTTCCGGCGGGCATCTGGTGCTCGGGCAAAGTCACGAAGAGATCGTGGTGCCACTCGCACAGCGCTTTATCTCTTCCTACCGCGACCTGCCGCTGGGGCTGTATCAGATACAGACAAAATTCCGCAACGAACTTCGCGCGAAGTCAGGACTTCTCCGCGGCCGCGAATTTCTCATGAAGGACCTGTATTCGTTTCATGCCACAGAGGAGGACTTTGATGCTTACTACGAGAAGGCAAAGACCGTGTATGCCAACATTTTTCAGCGCCTCGGACTTGGCGACATCACCTTTCTTACATTCGCATCGGGTGGAACATTTTCAAAATATTCCCATGAATTTCAGGCGCTCACCGACGCAGGAGAAGATATTGTGTATCTGTGCGAATCGTGCCACGTTGCCGTAAATGATGAGATCATCCAGGAGCAGGCCGCATGCCCCAAGTGCAACGCGCCTCGTGAAAAGTTGGTGGAGAAAAAGGCGATAGAGGTCGGAAACATTTTTCCGCTTAAGGGAAAATTCTCTGACGCATTCGGTCTTTCCTATACCGATGAAAAAGGCGCGGCGCGGTCAATTACGATGGGGTGCTACGGGATCGGTTTGAGCCGCGTGATGGGGGCGATCGTTGAGGTTCACCACGATGAAAAGGGCATGATGTGGCCGGAAGCCGTTGCACCGTTTGCAGTGCACCTTCTTGAGTTGTCCGGTAACACTGCGAATCTGGAGGTAAAGAAGGCATCGGAAAAATTGTACAAAGAATTTCTTGAAAAAGGCATTGCAGTATTATATGATGACCGCGGCGATAAAACGCCCGGTCAGAAATTTGCCGACGCCGATCTTATCGGAATCCCATGGCGCGTTGTTATCTCTGAAAAGACCATTGCGGGAAAGAAGGTTGAGGTGAAAAAGCGAAGTGAGAAAGATGTGGTATTCATGACGGAAGAGCAGTTGTTGGAAAAAATTTCAGGTCTCACGCGCTAGCTTCTGGATACATGCAAGTGTGCATGGTCTACGTCTATGCTTTTTGCTTTTATGAATGTGCGCATTGGGATTTGTTTAGAAATGAGAAATTTTCTCAAACCAACAAGAATGTGTGCGGGGCAGGCATCGGCATCTTACCACTATGATAAATAAGGCATTGGGCATATTTTCAAAAGATATCGGTATTGATCTTGGCACGGCCAATACGCTTGTCTATGTCCGCGGCAAGGGGATCATCATCAATGAGCCATCGGTTGTTGCCGTAAATCAAAAGACCGGTCATATTGTCGCGATTGGGAATGAGGCAAAAAAAATGGTCGGGCGGACTCCCGCCTATATCACGGCAACACGTCCTCTTGTTGAGGGCGTTATTTCTGATTTTGAGGTGACCGAGGAGATGCTCCGGTATTTTATTCAAAAAGTACACAAAGAAACATTCTCTCTTTTTCCCCGGCCGCGCGTTGTTATTGGTGTGCCATCTGAGGTGACCGAGGTGGAGCGTAGAGCCGTGGAGGATGCGGCGCGAAATGCCGGTGCGCGTGAGGTGTATTTGGTTGAGGAACCGATGGCGGCCGCGATAGGCGTCCGGCTTCCGGTTCAGGATGCAGTCGGCTCCATGATCGTTGATATCGGCGGTGGAACATCTGATATCGCTGTCATATCGCTTGGTGGTATTGTTGTGTCGCGAAATCTTCGCATTGCCGGTGATAAATTGAACGAAGACATCATACGTTTCGCGCGGGACGAGCACAAGCTTTTGTTGGGCGAGCGCACCGCGGAAGATATTAAGATTGCGATCGGGTCGGCATACGAACTGCCGGAGCCGATGGAGGCGACCATGCGCGGCCGCGACCTTATTACGGGACTTCCGAAAGAAGTGGTGGTTGATGACTCCGAGATTCGCCGCGCGTTGCAACATTCCATCAGAACGCTTGTAAGTTCCATCAAGTCAACGGTTGAGGCAACGCCTCCGGAATTGGTTGCCGACATTATGCATCGGGGGATCGTGCTGACGGGGGGCGGTGCACTCCTACGGGGACTTGCTGTGCTCATTGCCGAGGAGACGCGGATCCTCACGAAGGTCGCCGAAGACCCGTTGACGGCGGTCGTTCGGGGTACCGGCATTATCCTGGAAGATATAGACAAGCTTCGCGAAGTGCTCGTCGGCGATGATTTTCAGAAAGCGCCGCGGGTCGCATAAGCGATTCATAGCATCTGTCATGCGTTCGGCTCACTCTTCGCGGAATACATACATCGCAGTCATGATCGCAGGGGCGCTTTTTCTCCTCCTTTTTTTTAATGTCTGGGGTCTTGCCGGACTTGTTGGGGGTGGCATACTGCGGGCGGCAACGTCCGTTGCCGGACCGTTTGGCGCGCTGTCGGAGCGTATTACGGGGCTTGTAGTATCGGTGGTGAATATCGGGGGCGCGGCAGAAAATGCCAGGACGCTTCGCGACCTTCTGTCCGAACACGAACGCGATGATGCTAGGATCGGGGTCCTTGAGGAAGAGAACGCTTTTTTGCGGATGTCGCTTCGCATGCAGGAGGCGCTTCCCGGCACAACGCTTGCGGCGCGCCAGGTCGGGTTTTTTCGTGACGGGCGCGACGAGTTCATAGTGCTTGATCGCGGTTCTCGCGACGGGGTTGCGGTTGGGCAATATGTTCTCATGGCCTCAAGTACCCTTGTCGGGAAGATCGTTGATGTTGGGGCGAGGCAGTCAAAAGCGGTCCTGATCTCCAGCCCCTCGCAGGTGTTTCAGGCATCCATTGTTGGCAAGGAGGCGGAAGTTATCAGCCGCGGGAATAATATCGGCGAGCTCGTCGTTGACTTTGTGCCGGTCTCTTCTGCCGCCGCCGTGGGCGATGTCATTGCGACGAACGCAAAAGAGGAACGGCTCGGCGCGGGGATCGGCATCGGGACCGTGGTGGAGGTTCGGGATATTGAGAGTAATGTTTTTCGGTATGTTCGCGCACGGTCGTTTTTTAATCCGAAACATCCCATGCCGCTGTTCATACTTCTTTTCTTGTAGCATATGGGCAGGACCATTACCGCAGTACTACTGTTCGCCGTTCTGCTCTTTTTGGAGCTTACGGTGATCCCTCATTTTACGCTCTACGCGCCACCGCTCGCGATGGTATTTTTTATTATACGCATGTATCGGATGGATGCCATTGCTGGCGCCTATTATGCTCTTGTCTCTGGGGCGCTATACGCGATACTTCACGGCGTGTCTTTTTCTTCGCTTCCGATATTTGCGGCTCTTGCCGCGGCGGCATGGCTTTTTCGGCAGGTTCTTACGCATCGCGGACCCCTGCATTTTTTTGTGTTCTTGGGATTAGAGCTCGTGGTTTGGCAGGCGGCGGATATCGTGCGCATTGCCGCCGCCGAGGGCCTTGATCAGCTTTTTTCCATCGCCACCTCATCCGTGCGGTTTGTTGATGTCGCGTTTTCGCTTACCATTTTTTTCTTTGTGGCGGCACACATGTTCGCGCGGGAGTTTTTCGGCGTTCAAAGGACATCGCTTGGAGAATAACATGCGCGGGTGATACACGACACAACGATTATGATGTTCAAACGGAAAAAAGTGTTGCATTCTTCCATTGATCCGGATGAAATATTTGCGGATGCGGCAAATATCTCGGATTTTGCGCGGGAGCGTGGAGAAGGAAGTATGGAGCTTTCAATCGGTGCCAGGCCCTTCTCTCTTTTTGTGGGGGTTGTTATTGTTGTGTTGATCGTTATTGCGGCGCGCCTTGCGGTACTTCAGATATCCGAGGGCGCTACGTATGCGGCGCGCGCGCGGGAGAACCAGTATTACAGTATTTTGTCGGCGGCTCCACGCGGTATCATGTACGACGTGCACGGCATCCCCTTGGTCTCAAACGACCCGGCGTTTTCGCTTGTGATCCAGAAAAAAGCGCTTGCGGATACTGCCGCCAAGGAACGCTTGGTCAAGGAACTTGCCGCTCTTTCCGTTGTGTTTGAAGAAGGGTGGGATGAGGGCGGAGGGGAAGACAGTGTGAGCATTAGAACGATTGATCGCGCGGCAGCGCGCGAGATCATCGCAAATCCCGACCGGTTCCCCGGGGCAGAGGTAGAAGAGCGGTATGTGCGCGTGTATGCCTATCCCGAGGCGTTCGCGCATGTGCTTGGATATGTGGGAAAGATATCACAAAAAGAACGCAAGGAGCATCCGGACTACGCGCTGAACGACGGTATTGGCAAGGATGGGGTTGAGGCATATTACGAGGACCTGCTACGTGGTGTGCACGGCGAAAAAGTTATACAGGTGAATGCCATGGGCACCGTTGAGCGCGAGCACTATTTCAAGCCGGCAGAATCGGGGGCAAACCTGCTTTTGAACATTGACGCCGATCTTCAGAAAAAAGCATATAGTGTGTTTCGCGCGCATCTTGCTGCCTCGGGCAAACGCGCCGGCTCCGTTGTCATTTCCGATCCCCGCACCGGAGCTATTCGGGCGCTTGTCAGCATTCCGACGTATGATGCGAATCTTTTTCAGCGTCCGCTTACCCAGAAGGATGTGGAGCGTCTTTTCCAGAATCCGCTTTTCCCGTTCTTCAATCGCGCGATCTCTGCGTCCTATCCGCCGGGTTCCACCATCAAGCCCTTGGAGGCGGCGGCAGTGGTTGATGAGAAGATACTGGATCCCCGGCATCAGATTTACGATGAGGGATTTATTGAAATTCCTAATCCGTACCGGCCGGGGGAGAGCGCCATCTTTAGGGATTGGAAGGCGTTGGGATGGGTTGATCTTCGCCGTGCGATCGCACTATCTGCAAATGTCTATTTTTACACGGTCGGCGGCGGGTATAAGGATGTGAAGGGGCTTGGCATTGAGCGTCTGAAAAAGTATGCGGGACTTTTCGGATGGGGGGCCATTCTTGGTATTGACCTTCATGGCGAGGCCGCGGGCATTTTCCCGGATCCTGCTTGGAAGGAGAAGAACCGTCCCGATGATCCCGTCTGGCGCGTCGGTGATACCTATAACTCGTCCATTGGACAGGGGGATGTGAACGTAACGCCTCTGCAGGTGAACATGGCAACAGCCGCTATCGCAAATTATGGGACGCTCTGGCGGCCGCGAGTGGTATCCGCGGTGTTGGATGAGAATAAAGCGGTTGTGCAGGAGTTCGCCCCCGCGGTCATCCGGAAGGATTTTGTAAGCCGGGATGCGCTCAAGATCGTCCGCGAGGGCATGCGGATGGCCGTGACCGAAGGGTCGGCCCAGGGACTTGCCTATCTTCCCGTCACTATTGCGGGGAAAACGGGGACCGCTCAAACGGGGACCATTGCAAAAAATCATGGATGGTTCACCGGTTTTGCGCCCTATGAAGATTCGGAACTTGCTATTACCGTCATGGTAGAGCAGGGGACCGGCGGCTCGGTAGATGCGGTTCCGGTTGCCCGGGAAATTTTGGAATGGTATTTTACGCCAGGGATGCGTGATGCCCGCGAGGCCGTGGGGACCACTACTCCGGAGTGACCGGGGTGGCATGGGGACAATGGGTCTTGACGCGGAAAGGTATTCTTGCTAGTATTTCAACAATTTTGGAGGGCTTTTTGCCTCCAGTGCGCTCATCATTAATATATATACACGTGGAATACATTAGCGAAGAGGGATTGGAAAAACTGAAGGAGGAGTTAAACCGCCTCAAGACGGAGGAGCGAAAAGCAATTGCCGAACGGTTGGAATCCGCAAAGGCGCTCGGAGATCTTTCCGAGAACGCCGAATACGCGGAGGCAAAAGACGCACAGTCGTTAAATGAGGTGCGTGTTCAGGAACTTGAGGAGATGATACGGAATATCATTGTTATCAACCCCAAGGGGACAGACAAGGTGCAGGTCGGCTCAACCGTGGTGCTGGATCATGGCGGGAAGGAGGAGACATACACAATCGTTGGTTCCGAAGAGGCGTCCCCTGCCAACGGGAAAATTTCAAACGAGTCGCCGCTAGGGAAGGCATTCCTGGGGAAGAAGAAGGGTGATACGGTTGAGATAAAAACACCGGGTGGCGCAGTTGCCTATACGATCCGCGAGATCCGCTAGCAGTTTTTTCCGGAATTAAAACCCCGCCCTCTCTGGGGCGGGGTTTTTGTTGTTACCAGTGCATAATCATGGCGATCCAGCTTTCGTTCGGTTGCCAGAATATCTCGCTATCCCATCTTTCTGTATGTCTTTGAAGCACCATGTTGTGACGAAATAGAAGTTCGCGTACTGCTACGCTCGCCGTTGTGTATTCAAGCGTGATTCTCGACCCTTTGCTGCGAAGGTGTTCAAAGGTGCGCTTAGCGGCGCCACAAAGCCACTGTGGGTCGAAAGACATCTCTTTAGAGGTTTCCCGCTCTTCAAGTTGAGGAAGCTGAAGGTTGTGGGTATGAAAGTCCTTTTTCGGATAGAGGGCAACAATTATCAGGGAACATTCACCGCGTTCTGCACATATGGGAGCATGTGTATTCGGGCGAGTGATTGTTTCCTGGAACGCCCTCTTTTCTTCTTCTGCGCGCTTCGGCACCCTTTTTCTTCTGTGCCTCTTCCCGTTCTTGTTTGTGCTGGAGCGCCCAGTCCGTGAAGCTCCGAAGCTCTGCGCTGGTGAGTTCGATTGCCATTGGTTTTTCATGTCAAAGGTGGTGACGATAAAATATCACGATGCCGTGCGTAGTGTCAATGGAATTCTCTTCTAGGGCATGGTACTATTTTATCACATATCTCATGTAACGATGCTCGTAGAGGATTGCTTCCATGACACTAGAAGATATCCGTGGTGAGCGGATAAAAAAACTTGAAACGCTTCGGGCTTCCGGGCACGACCCGTTTCCGGCAGACGTGAATGAGGGCATGCCGATCGCCGCGGTCTTGAAAAATTTTTCAAAGATCGCCAGAAGAAAGAAACCCATTACCGTCGTGGGACGGCTTTTTGCCAAGCGCGGGCATGGGGGTTCTACGTTCGCGGATATCCGCCGGGGAGATGAAAAACTCCAGCTTTTTTTCAGCGAAGATGCACTCGGTGAGGCGTATCGGCTGTTTTCCGATACGGTTGACGTCGGGGATTTTCTTGAGATAGCCGGAACGCCCTTTACGACCAAGCGCGGCGAGCCGACACTTGCCGTTTCCCGGTGGAGAATGCTTGCGAAATCCCTGCGGCCGCTTCCGGAAAAATGGCGCGGATTGCAGGATGTGGAGGAGCGGTTTCGGAAGCGGTACCTTGATATGCTTATGAATGACGATGTGCGTCAGCGGTTTTACACGCGCTCTTTTTTGGTGCGTACCATCCGCACTTTTTTTGACAAAACAGGATTTAACGAGTTTGAAACTCCAATATTACAGACAGTGGCGGGAGGAGCGCTTGCGCGGCCGTTCAAAACGCATCACCATGCTCTTGATATTGATCTGTATCTTCGCATAGCGAAGGAGCTTTTTTTAAAACGGTTGCTGGTCGGCGGTCTAGAGCGGATCTATGAGATCGGTAGAGATTTTCGTAATGAAGGTATTGATGCGACGCACAATCCAGAATTTACTATGCTGGAAGCATACGCGGCATGGTGGGGTGAAGATAAGATGATGCAGTGTGTTGAAAAGTTGTTTGGCACCGTGGTGGGACAGCTAACGAGGGAGGGGCTTATGACGGGAGCAAAAGAATTTGAATATGACAAGAAAAAAATAGTCGCGAAAACGCCTTTCCCCAGAATCTCATTTCTTGATCTTTTGCGTCAGCATGCTCTCATCGTAGATTACGATGGGGAGACGCGGGATTCAATGGCGTTGAGAGCAAGTCGTTTTGGCATAGAGACGGCACCGCATGAATCAAGAGGGAAAATTGCTGATGGGATATTTAAAAAAATTTGTCGGCCGCACATTATCAATCCGACATTTGTCGTCAATCATCCGCTTGATATCTCGCCTCTGGCAAAAAAAATTGAAAAAGATTCCCACTATGTTCGCAGGTTTCAGTTGGTGGTTGCAGGACTTGAGATTGCAAATGGTTTTGCAGAACTGAACGATCCGCTTGATCAGCAGGGGCGTTTTGAGGACCAGCAGAAGATGAGGGCCGGTGGCGAGGAGGATGCGCACCCGCTTGACGAGAGCTTTATTGAGGCGATGGAATATGGCATGCCGCCTGCAGCCGGCGTCGGTATTGGTATTGATCGTCTTGTTATGCTTTTTACGGACATGCATACTATAAAAGAGGTCATCGCATTCCCTACCATGCGACCGAAGTAGGCGGATTCTTTTATGAAAAAATTGCTTCTTGCATCCACCAATCCGGGAAAAATTGAGGAATATCGGCGCCTGCTCGGGCATCTTCCCATTGATGTCATATCGTTAAAAGATCAGGGGATCTCTATGGCGGTAGACGAGGATGGAAAGACGTTTGAAGACAATGCCATAAAAAAAGCGATCCTGTACCACTCCATCTCCGGTCTTCCGACACTTGCCGATGACGGAGGGATTGAGATAGATCACCTGCGAGGCGAGCCCGGCGTACTGTCGCGGCGATGGCCGGGGTATGAGGCGTCCGATGACGCCTTGATAGAGATGACGCTTGAACGAATGCGCGGCGTGCCGAAACAAAAGCGCACCGCCAAACTGCGCGTGGCGGTGGCGTTGGTATTTCCCGGAGAAGAAACGGTGTACACGGCCGAGGCAGAAAAGAAAGGTATTCTCGGCACCAAGCCCATACATCCCGTTGAAGGGTATCCGTATCGGTCGCTGTTTTATCTGCCGGAATTGAAAAAAAATTATAGCGAGCTTACACGCGACGAAGAACTTTCTTTGGCGCATCGCAAAGAAGCTCTGGACCGGCTCATGCCCGTGTTAAAAAAGAAGTTTCTCTGATATTTTTTGCCATGTTAGACATCAAGCTTATTCGCGAAAAGCCCGAGTTCGTCAAGGCGGCTCTTAAGAAAAAAGGAGTGGATTTTGATGTGGATGCGTTGGTCGTGTTTGATGAAAAGCGAAGGAAAAAGATCCAGCAGGTTGACGAGGCGCGGGCGGAGCACAATGCCCTCTCTGCCGGGATCGCCGGAGCCGTGGGAAAAGAAAAAGAACGAAAGATCGCTGCATCAAAGAACTTGAAAACGGCCCTTGCCGATGCGGAATTTGAGCTGAAAGCTCTTGATGAGGAGTTTCTTGATATCATGTATGGCATTCCGAATCTCCCCGCCGAAGATGTTCCCCAGGGGAAAGATGAGTCGGAGAACAAACCGATACGGACATGGGGCGAGCTCCCGTCGTTCTCGTTTGTCCCGAAAGATCACATGGCGCTCGGTGAAGCGCTTGATATCATTGATGTTGAGCGGGCGGCAAAGGTCACCGGGAGCAGGTTTAATTATTTGAAGGCGGAAGCCGCACTTCTTGAATTTGCCCTTGTACAGTTCGTGATGCAGGCGCTGACGAATGCCGAGACGGTGCGGCATATCGCCGATGGAGTGGAAAGGGGGTATCAGCAAAAACCTTTTATTCCGGTGCTTCCTCCGGTCATGATCAGGCCCGAGATGTTCCGGAGGATGGCGCGGCTTACCTCCGCCGATAAGGATGAGCGGTACTATCTTCAGCAGGACGATATGTACCTTATCGGGAGCGCCGAACACACGTTGGGGTCCATGCATGCCGACGAGATCATTTCCGAAGAGCATTTCCCGTTGCGCTATGTCGGGTTCTCAACAAGTTTTCGCAGGGAGGCGGGTTCCTATGGCAAAGATGCCAGGGGCATTCTCCGGGTGCATCAGTTTGATAAAATAGAGCTTGAGTCGTTTTCTCTGCCGGAGTATTCCTTGAAAGAACACTACTTTTTCATTGCGGTACAGGAATATATTATGCAATTACTCATGCTACCGTATCGCGTGGTGCTTATTTGCACCGGGGATATGGGGCGTCCCAATGCGCGCCAAGTGGATATTGAGGCGTGGATGCCCGGGCAGAACATGTATCGCGAAACGCATACCGCCGACTACATGACGGATTATCAGGCGCGCCGCCTGAACACGAAGGTAAAGCGCTCGAACGGGGCGGTTGAGGTCGTCCACACCAACGACGCAACGGCGGTTGCTATCGGAAGGACGCTTATCGCCATTCTTGAAAACTATCAGCAGGAGGACGGATCGGTGCGCATCCCGGATGCAGTGAAGCCCTTCATGGGCGGCATCACCGAAATTCGCCGCATATGATCGTGTGCGCCGCCCGATCGGTAGTCGTTTTTTGTGATATTCAAAACCCCGCCCTTACAAGGCGGGTCGCATGTACAGAGCGTATAAATAATATATGGAGGTTCAACCTCCATATATTATATGCGGCATGTGGTGCAAAACAAAATCCCGCCTTTTAAGGGCGGGGTTCTTACTACTTTAATCGTCCACCTTTTTCCCAGGGAAATACGATCCACTCGTTCTCGTATCTTTTTCTTCGTACCCACAGCATCGGCGTCACGATGCTTTGTTGGTAGTAAAAGAGCGTTACGATAGGATGTTCTGCGTAGTGGCAGAGCGATCTGCCGGAGTCGGCGATGTCATCTATGATAAGCGTTTTTTTGCTTTGTGGCGACATGACATAGGGGAGCTCCAGGGCGTGATGGAGAATTGTCGCCGGCACCAAGCCGCCCACGGGCGGGCCCCACACGCCGTCAAATTCACGCTTTCGGGGGAGAAGTGCCGGGATGACGACCCCATACATATCTGCAAGAAACTCGTTCCATGAGTACATTACGAGAACGCGCCGGCCCAGGGTCTTGGCGGCCGTTTTCATGCTAGTAGCATCCCTGCGCAGATGCTTGCTCCGGATAGGCGGCTTTGATGAAAAGGCACCAGTCCTGGTACACCGCCGTGAGTTCGCCACCCGGCATCGGCTGCCATGGGGTGCTTGATGCGGCCGATTGGAGCGCGCCGTCTTTCCCGAGATGGACGTGAAAGATGCCGTAATAGCCGTCCGCGATGTCTCCCGGGATGTTCTGTGCTACGATCGCGACATTGAACATGAGCACATCGCTCTCGCACTTTTCATCATTTTTTTTGTATACAGTGACGTTGAGTTTTGGGAAGTATGCGCGGGGAAATGTTTGTTCCGTGAACGTGGTGAGGGCCGGATAAATGGGCGCTCCACATACGACATCTTGCTTGTCGGAGCGCTCCCCATGGGTGTCAGTGTAATCCTTTTGTGCTATGGCGGTGCCGGATGCGAAGAAAAGTGCGAGCGCCGTAAAGACCATGGTGCGGGCTATTGTCATGCGTTTTCAAGGTGAAATCGGTGAGTGCATGGTACTCCTTTTTGCCGGTCACCGCAAGATGTGGCTTAGTATGCCGCAAGCGCGATATTCTGGAGCGTCCCGACAGAATCTGCTATGCTGATGGCATCGGCAGGTATCCGATACAGAGGGATAACCTAATTATGAGACACACACACGTTCGAACATGGATAGAAATATCCGAGAAATATCTGCATCACAATACCGGAGAGTTTTTTTCTCGCATTGGGCGGAAGGCCTTCATGATGGCGGTGGTAAAATCAAACGCCTACGGCCACGGGCTCGTGACGGTAGCGGACGCTTTGGGGTGGCATCCGGAGTTTAGGCGGCGCGGGTGGTTCGGCGTTGACTCCATTGTTGAGGCGTTGCGGCTTCGCAAGGAAGGAATAAAAAATCCTATGCTTGTTTTGGGGTTCACCTTGCCCGAGCGCTTGGCGGATGCCGCGCGCGCCGGAGTCATCGTTACGGTCTCAAATCGCGAATCACTGCGAGCGCTCCTGCGAAGTTTTCCGCGGCCGGCATTTCATATTAAAATAGATACCGGCATGCACCGGCAAGGTTTTTTTACGGCAGAAGTTCCCCACGTCATCTCATTTCTAAAAAAACATGCGCTTGTGCCCGATGGCATGTATACCCACTTTGCTATGGCGAAAGACCGGGGATACCCTGCATACACCGCCATGCAGTTTAAGGATTTTATGAAAGCTATCGTACTTTTTAAGAACGCGGGATACTCGGCGCTGGTGCGCCATGCGGCCGCGACCGGAGGAGCGCTATTATTTCCCGAGACGCATCTTGATATGGTGCGGATTGGCATGGGGCTCTACGGATATCCGCCCTCCGTGGAGGCGGCGCTCAATCTTAATGCATCCGAGTTCGGTCTTTCGCCCATCAGCATGAAGCCCGTCATGACCTGGAAGACGGTGGTGGGAGAGACGCACGTCATTCCGGTCGGGTCCCCGGTCGGGTACGATCTTACGGAACGCGTGCGAAGGCGCACGAACATCGCCGTTCTGCCTATCGGGTATTGGCACGGATTTGATAGGGGACTTTCTGGGATCGGAGAGGTGCTTATTGGTGGTCGGCGAAGGAAGGTGCTGGGGCGCGTCTCCATGGACATGATAGTGGTTGATGGCACCGATGCGCCGGGTGCGCGTGTAGGAGATGTCGTCGTTCTTATCGGACGGCAAGGGAAAGGGGCGGTGTATGCCGATGAGATGGGCGGCAAGATCGGCACGTCCTGTTATGAGGTGCTTACGCGAACAAACCCGCTCATACAGCGTGCGCTTATTTGACGCCCTTCCCGTGCGCGCTACATTTTGATACTATATCGGAATAGCAGTATAACTGTTCGGAATTCCACAGCAGAAATTCACTATGCGCAATCGGATGCCAGTTCCGTGTGGGGCGGCTTTTATGCCGGTCGTGCAGTGAACGCATGTATGGGATTTTGGACTGTCAATGAATATGGATATGAACCAGCAAGTCGGAGTGCCCCAGGGGGCATCATCAACTCATCGGTGGGTGCTGTGGGCGATCATCATTGTCGCGGCCGTTGCGGTCGCGTGGGGCGCGTATCAGTATCGGGGCGAGGAACCAATAGAAAATGATATTGAGATGATGGATGCGGATACCGGTATGATGGGGGGATCTGAAAATACCATACCAATGCATGCGAAGGTAACGGTGGAGGTCACCGATACAGGATTTTCACCCTCAACGGTCGTCATTCAGAAGGGCGACGAGGTTGAGTTCGTAAACAAGCGCGTGGTACCGGTATGGCCGGCGTCCGGCGCCCACCCGACGCACTTATTGTGCCCGGGGTTTGACTCTCTGAAGGGTCTTGCCACCGGCGAAACATACTCGTTCACATTTACCGAGGTGAGAGAGTGTCCGATGCATGACCACTTGGCCCCCGCATTCAAAGGGATGATATCGGTGAAAGAGGCATCCGCCATGAAGGGAGGGCAATAGGAGTATTCCGATAAAAAACCCCGCCCGTAAAAGGCGGGGTTTTACTGTGATGAGAATGACACGCCTCGTGGTAGCACAAAGCAGTATTTTTCACTCTATACATACGGCCCGCCTTTTACGGGCGGGGTTTGTATTTGACACGTGGTTTTCGGGCAAGTTTTTGCAGAAGGAACACGCTTCGGCCCGACACGCCATACGGCCGCCGTTTTTTCTTTATGGCTCGTTTTTCCGATTTCTGAATTTTTTTCATGCTATGAAATATATCGAAACCCAAAGATTTAAGCGCGGCATGCGGTGTAATAGCCCCGTGTGCCAAAGAGTTAAGTACGGCCGGGTCATCCTTCCCCTAATGCGCTAATTCCGGGATGAACATATCGGTTTTTGCAAGGCGCTCGGCTAGCGGTTCGGCATCTTTTTTGTCTGGTGTGATGTAAAAAATATTTCAATGGAAAGTTTCGGCAGGCCGGGAGCATGCCTTTCTGTTATTGCTTCCTCTACCTTTTGTATGAAGTCGGAGGGGTTTGCAACTTCAGCCGGTGGCACATTCGGAAAGGTATCAGCTGATGCAGATTTTAATGGTTGCTCATGTTCGTTCATATACTAATTCTTTTTGAACGCCAGTTCCCTTCTTTTGTGATGATATCGTTTTGCGAACCGGTGCGATTCATTTCTGATATTCTGGAAAAGATGCAACAGGTGCTCGGGCTGTTTTTTGAGCTCAATCGGCGCGCTCTCTTCTTCACTATACAACTCTTCCTTCCGTTTCGCGAGAGCCGTTACAAGCGGCCGTGCGGATCCTGCGGTCGCCGCGGTAGCGTGAACGACATCCATCGCCGCGTGCAATTGCGCGAGACCCCCATCAATGACGAGAATATCGGGACGGGGCCACTCACGGTGTTTTAGGCGCCGGGAAAGCACCTCGCGGATCATGGCGGGGTCGTTCGCTCCCGATACGGTCTTTATTCTAAAATGCCGGTAGCTTTTTTTGTCGGGGGCGTAGTAATTCCTCGGGCCACCTGCATTTTTTTTAATGAATACCACCATGGAGCCGACCGCATCTCGTCCCGAAATATTTGAAATATCGTAGCCCTCAAGCCGCACGATCGTCCCTCGGACGCCGAGAAGACGCGACAACTCTTGCTCCATGTTGAACGCCGCCTTTTTTCGGATGTCGCGAAATGACTGCGAAAGGACGTGGGCATGGGCAAATACGCGCTCAAGTCCGAAGAGCTCGTCACGGAACTTTGCCGCCTTCTCAAAGTGTTCGTTTTGTGCCGCCTCTCGCATTGCGCGCCGCGCCGCCTTCATCATGAAGCGCCCCCTGCCTCTAAGAACGCCTATAATAGAGGCAATATTTTTCTTATAACGCCGACGTTCCATGGCGTCTGTGGTGACAGGTTTTTTACAGCACACCCCAAGGCATCGCCCGATTTCGGCATTAAGACATGTTCTTGGGTGCGGCTTTTGGCAGGTACAGTAGGGGAACACTCCGCGAAGGGCTCGCAAGGTCGTTTTCAGTGCGGTGCCGTCGGTGAACGGGCCGATGTAGTCGGCCGTCCTTTGTTCCGGCATGCCGGCCTCTCTTTTCCGCGGTTGATGCGTTACATATATTTTCGGGAACGGTTCGCGCGTGATGGCAACGTAGAGATAGTTCTTATCGTCCCGCATGAGAACATTGTATTTCGGCGAATATTTTTTAATATGCTCGGCCTCGGCGATAAGCGCTTCAATGTCGGATGCCGTTTTTATGATAGTAAGCGCGCGTGTTTCGGTGAGAAGTTTTTCACTGCGAGCGGATTTTGGAGAGCGTGAAAAATAGAACGAAAGGCGCGATCGCAAATTCCCGGCTTTGCCGATATATAAGGGGGCTCTCTGCCGGTCGCGGAATATATAGATCCCGGGTGTTTTTGGTATGTGTAGAGGTTTTTTCATGGGTATGCAGTGAGTATATCACGCCGTGTACGAAAAGAGCCCGCGTACGGGCTCGTGCGTCACACGGACCATTTGCCGGGTGATAATCTAATGAGGAGCGCGGTGAACACGGCTGCTGCGGCTCCTATGAGGACGCTAAGAATAATGATGAAGATATGAAGAAGCAGCATTGGCAATACTTCTCCGGACATCGTGAGGGCGCGCGACTCAAACAGCAGGACCTGTGTTAGGGTGACCCAGAAGAAGATCTTCCATGAGAAGAGTCCGACGGGTGGTGGAAAGCGGGGAAACACTTTGTATAGAAGGAATGTCGGGAGGGACATGATGCCCGCCAGAAGTATTGTATACAACATGAGCTGTCCGAGGAGGGACGCCATCTCCATGAGTTTATCGGAGGGTGGGAGAACTATTGTATTTGTGGCATGTTGCACCAGTCACGTCAAGATGTGGTGGAGGAAGCTTTTATTGTCGCCGCACTAAACATGTGGTACGGTGGTTCGCGGATCATTGACAGGGGATGCGGATGAAAAACGGCATAGAATATCTGCTTGCACTGAACAAGCGGCATTCTGCGCTTTTTGATGCCATGCATTCCGAGCGTGCGCAGTACCGCGCTCTTCATAAGACGGAAATAGCGTTCATCAAGTGTATGGATGGCCGGGTGCATGGCGCGGTCATGACGCGTACCCCGCTTGGCATCATTCAGCCATGGCGCAACCTTGGCGGTATGTTTGATATCGGGTGGTTCGGTTTCGCGCAGTCCATCAAGGAGTGGTTTGATTACGCCGTGAACCAAGGGCATGACTGTCTGGTGTTCGCCACGTACCATTTCGCCAAAGGAGACAGAGAACGCGGATGTCGTGGGTTCCATTACGATATTGATGTCGCGCGGGAATCCACCAAAAAATTGAAAGACCAATTTGACCGCGTATTCCGCAGGCGCGGATTGTACGCTATTCAATGCGGCATTGAGACCGATGAAGAGTCGTTCGTGTTGCATGGGGACGCGGGCGAGACGGTGTATCTGTCCGATCACGACAGGGGAACCGATAGCGAGCTTAGTATGATGCTTTGCCGGTTGTATCCCAACATGCCGCATGGGGTGGTGAAAGATCTTCTGCGCCTTGTGCGGGGGAACATTGAACACTCGCGCGTGATACGTGCCATGAACCGTCCGGTCATTGATGTGGAACATCGCGAGTGGGTGCTTGCTGTCGGCCGGGGATTTGACTGGTTGCACGAAGTGAACACGGCGCTCATCGTGGGGCCGTATGACCCGAATTTGGATGGCGCGATCAGAACGGCGGCAACCCTCATCAAGGGGAACATTGATGAGGGGAGAATTGATGTTTCTGCTCGTGGAGGCGTCGTGCTTCTTTCTTCAGCGCCGTATCGCGGCCTCACGGGTCCTGCGCGGTTTCTCGCCGCCGAGAAGGCAAAGTTTCTCAACGCATTCGCATTAGAGGTCATACGGGAAGCCCCCGAGCTTCATGACCTTCTGCCTCGTCTGGAGGAGCTCACCGTGACGATGGATTATAATACCCGCCAGATCGGCAGGGTGTAGACACATGCAAAGATATAGCGGCCACTAAGGCCGCTTTTTGTTATCCGAGATGCGTTCTCTTGAACGATTGATTTTTTGCTTTTTTTGGTGTATGATGACCCGAATAGATGGGTATTGTCGCCGGCGATGCCGGCTCATGCCACACTGTTTTCATGAAAGATATTATAAAAATTTGTGGCGCACGGGTGCATAATCTCAAGGATATTGATGTTGATATTCCGAAAAATAAACTGGTCGTCATAACCGGTCTTTCGGGTTCCGGCAAGTCCTCTCTTGCGTTTGATACCATCTATGCGGAGGCGGAGCGCCGCTTCGTGGAGTCGCTCTCAAGCTATGCCAGGCAGTTTTTGGGCATTCAGGACAAGCCCGATGTGGAAAAGATTGAAGGGCTTTCTCCCGCGATATCCATTGATCAAAAGTCCGTCTCAAAAAATCCGCGCTCAACGGTTGGCACTATCACGGAGATCTATGATTATCTCCGCATTTTATTTGCCCGCGCGGGAAAACCTTTTTGTCCGAAGTGCGGAAAGCCCATCGGCAGGCAGACCGTTGACCAGATCGTTGACCGCATTCAGTCGGGGCGAAAGGGTCAAGAGATCATGGTCGTTGCTCCCATGATTGCAGGAAAAAAGGGCGAGCACCGCGCTATCCTTGAGGAGGTTGGGCGGGCCGGTTTTCTGCGCGTGCGCATTGACGGCGAATTGTCATTGATAGATGACGCAAAACAAGCCGTATTGGATAAGAAAAAGAAACACTCCATAGAAGTGCTCGTTGACCGTTTTGTGAATACGGCGGATATTGAGCGGTCGCGCGTCGCCGATTCCGTTGAGACCGCGCTCAAGGTCGGCAAAGGGGTGCTCGTCGTCTCATCCGGCGGGCATGATACGGTCTATTCGGAAAAACTTTCGTGTGTCGCCTGCGGCATTGATCTTCTTGAGGTGGAACCACGAATCTTTTCATTCAACAGTCCGTATGGCGCGTGCCCCGACTGCACCGGGCTTGGGTCAAATCTTATGGTTGATCCCGCGCTCGTATTTCCGAACACGCGCCTGACCCTTGCCGAGGGCGCCATTAAGCCGTGGGCAACGGCATCGCATCGGGTCGGCCGGCAGTCGTGGTATTGGTGGCTTTTGACGGATCTTTCGGAGCGCCATCGCTTCTCGCTTGACGTTCCGGTAGGCGAGCTTCCCGAGAAGATCACGAATATTATTTTATATGGCGAGGGGAAGAACGATGATGCCAAGGATGCGTTTGAGGGCGTCATTCCAAATCTCAAGCGGCGGTGGAAGGAGACGGATTCCGAATTTACGCGCGCGGAAATAGAAAAATACATGATTATTCAGACGTGCCCGGCATGTGCGGGAAAACGTTTGCGCCCGGAGGCGCTCGCGGTGAAAATTCTTGATAGGAACATCGCGGATGTTTCGGCGCTTTCCATTGAAGAGGCGAAAGTATTCATCGGCGGCGACCTTCAGAAGCACGCGCGAACGTCAAAAAAACTTGAGACCATAGCGCTTCCGCTTATAAAGGAAATAGTTCAGCGATTGAATTTTTTGATGGATGTGGGCCTGGAGTATCTTACCGTTGACCGGGAATCAACCTCGCTTTCCGGCGGGGAGGCCCAGCGGATACGTCTTGCAACCCAGATCGGTTCACAGCTTACGGGCATTCTGTACATTCTTGACGAGCCGTCCATCGGGCTTCATCAGCGCGATCAGGCCCGTTTGATAAAAACGCTGAAAGAACTTCGCGATCTCGGGAATACCGTCATTGTTGTGGAGCACGATTCGCAGACGATGAAGGAATCCGACTGGATCATTGATTTGGGGCCCGGGGCCGGAAAGCACGGCGGGAAGATCATTTTTGCGGGCACCCCGAAAGAACTATTGCAAGCGCGGACCCTTACCGGTGATTATGTGTCAGGCAGAAAAGTGGTTGATGCAAAACATGATATACGTGAGGGCGGCAGAAGTCACATTTCTTCGGAAGGATCACACGCGGCCGATCGCCGGTCATCGGATACGCGCTTTTTGACCATCACGGGCGCCGAAGAGCACAATCTTAAAAATATCACGGTGCGCGTTCCTCTCGGAAAGTTCGTCTCGGTGACGGGGGTCTCCGGCTCAGGCAAGTCGTCGCTCGTAAATGATATTTTGGCAAAGGCGCTTTTGGCGAAGTTTTACGGCGCGCATGTGATCCCGGGGCGCCACAAAGCGATCACCGGCGCCGAACATCTTGATAAGGCGGTCGTGGTGGATCAGTCGCCCATCGGAAGAACGCCCCGTTCAAATCCTGCGACGTATACTGGGGCCTTCGGGCATATCCGGAATATTTTTGCGGGTCTTCCCGAATCGCGTGCGCGGGGTTTTGATCCGGGCCGTTTCAGTTTCAACGTCAAGGGCGGGCGATGCGAGGCATGCGAAGGGCAGGGGGTGAAAAAAATAGAGATGTTCTTTCTGCCCGATGTCTATGTGGAGTGCGAGGAGTGCGGTGGCAAGCGCTATAACCGCGAAGCGCTTTCTATTGAGTACAAGGGACTTACCATATCGCAGGTGCTTGATCTTACGATAGAAGATGCGGTAGCACTCTTTAAAAATGTTCCCGCGATAGACAGGACCCTTCGGGTGCTGGTGGATGTGGGGCTTGGGTACATGAAACTGGGACAGTCGGCGACGACCCTATCCGGGGGCGAGGCCCAGCGTATTAAGCTTGCCTCCGAACTTTCACGGAAAGACACGGGCCGTACGCTGTATATTCTTGATGAGCCGACGACGGGTCTTCACTTTGACGATATTCGCAAGTTGCTGGTGATCCTTCGGACGCTTGTTCAACGCGGGAATACGGTCCTTGTCATTGAACACAATCTTGATGTGATACGAAATAGCGATTGGGTCATTGATCTTGGGCCCGAGGGCGGGGCAAAGGGCGGAACGCTTGTTGCCGAAGGAACGCCGGATGATATTGCCGATAGCAAAAGGTCTTATACGGGGCAGTGGTTAAAAACATCATTTCAATAATATACTATGGCAGAATTTCGCTCACAGAATGCCGGTGAGGTGCCGTTCCTGGAGCTGCTTTTGGTAACCGAAATGGATAGCGAGAAACTTATGCGTCTGAAAAGCAGGCCCGACCTTGTCGTTCGTGTGGAAAAGATCGGTGATCCGAAACATCTGGGAAATGCCATAGAGCGTCATGCAAGAGCCCGGGAAGAGTTCGGTCGGCTTCGGAAAGAGTATGGCTTTCATATTCCAGATTTTTCGTTTGTTGTGGGCAAGAACGATGTCGGCGAACTGTGTATGTTCACAGTTGTTGAAAAGATCTCGGCAGAGCACGGGGCTTCTCTAAGTAAAACACCAAAGCCATAGCATGCACATGCACTTGGTAATAAAAAACCGCCTCATTAATTGAGGGCGGTCGTTTTTTTTGAGCGTACTATGTGCGACATAAAACTCCACCAGGAGCACGCGGTACCGATGAAGGCGAGTATGGTGCCGGTCATTCCCCAGAATGAAGAGGATAGTATGAACGAGCAGAAAAGAAGGATGACGGCGGCGCACTGGATGCCCATCTTCATTTTTCCGACCCATGTTGCGGCGGTGTTATTTCCCAGTCGTTTTTTCAACGATGGGATGACTCGTATGGCCACAAGCGCCGCTTCCGCGGGTACCGTGAATACGATTGCCGATACGAGCGGAGCAGAATTCATGGCAATACACAATGCCACCAAAGTTGAGAGATACAAGATCTTGTCGGCGATTGGGTCAAGGGTGGCGCCAAGAGCGCTTTCCGCTCCCAACGCTCGCGCGCAAAACCCGTCTACCCAATCAAGAAGCGCCGCTCCGATGAAGATAAGCAGGGCGAGGGTTGGGTGCTGTGGGAGCGCGAGGATGATGGGAAGGGCCAAGAGCGCCCGAAGAATAGAGAGCAGGTTCGGTACCGCCCTACTCATCTTCGGCATCCTCTTCCGCGCGATACGCACTGATGATATTTCGGAATCCGAAAGCGAGCTCTCCTCCCAGGATGACGTATGCCGCATGTATGAGCGGGGCGACTTCCATGAATTTTCCAGCAAATAAAAGTATTACACCCACGACAAGGAGCAGGAACTGCGATCGTCCCCAAAAATCCGTCTGGAGTTCCCGCAGTGCGAACGCGGAGAAGCGGGTGATGATGCCGCGCCAATATGGTGCCGTGAACCTGACCGCTACGGGAGCAAAAAACGGCGGCGTGAGTATCTGGTATTTGATACAGATCGCGACCATGATAAGAAAATAGGAGAGAAACACCATGCAGGCAAGTGCCGCCTCAATGATGGAGATACTTCCGAAACGGAAGAACGCCTCCCATCCGAACGAGAACGCAAAAAAGAAATCGCGCGAATGGTCAAGAAATGTTCCCCATCCGGTCACGTCGTCCCGCCCCGTCTCGGGGTCTTTCCATCGTGCGGTGGGGCCGTCCAGCGCATCCGTCAGAATGCCTAGGCCGCCCGCAAGGAACGCAAGCTTGAAATATCCCATGACCATAAGAACATTGAAGAGTGTCACCAGGATAAATCCGAGGTAGCTGATGTGGTTGGCGCGCACTCCCAGGCGGCGAAGAAATGGAATGAAGAACAGGGTCTGAAGAAGCGCGTCTCGTCTGCGAAGCTCGTTTGCGGTGAGAACATCGCGCACGCCGAGCTTTTGCAGGCGGCGGTTGATCCGTCGCCGCAACCGCAATAGGCGGTCGCGTCTCGCGTATTTTTTGGCAAGCTGATCCACGGTGTGCCTTGTATATCAAGGTGCGTATTGGCAAAAATACTCTGGAAATGGCATTTTGTCAAGCATTCCGAACGGGTTGTGTTTTGTATTGACAAGATGTGGGGCATGGTTACAATAGGTTTAGCACTCTAAAGGTCTGACTGCTAAAAGCAATTATGGCGCATAGATGATGGATGCTGAAACGGTATGTTTCGGCGTTTCGCATGCATGCGCGATCACACATGAAAAATATGAGACCCCTCGGGGATAGGGTAGTGTTAGAGCCCCTGGACGAGCAGAAGGAGAAGACAAAGACAGGCATTTTTCTTCCCGATACGGTAGACAAAGAACGCCCGATCAAAGGAAAGGTGCTTGCGGTAGGTCCCGGCAAGATGCTGGAGACGGGTAAGCGCGCGCCGATGAATGTCAAAAAGGGCGATGTCGTGCTTTTCTCAAAATACGGGCCGAGCGAGTTTAAGATGGACGGGAAGGAATATTTAGTTGCGAAAGAAGAAGATATCCTCGCTGTTCTTGAATAGATAATACTCATGATCTAAGATTTATGATGTAAGGAGTATTCTTACGTCTTACATCTAACTTTTTAGGTCGTTTGGTAAAAATGGCAAAACAAATATTGTTTGATGAAAAAGCGCGCCAGGCCTTAAAGCGTGGCATGGATACGCTTGCGAATGCGGTAAAAATAACGCTTGGCCCGAAAGGGCGCAATGTTGTTCTTGATCGCGGGTACGGCGCTCCGCAGATAACGAACGATGGGGTCACTATCGCCAAAGAAATAGAGGTGGAAGATAAATTTGAGAACATGGGAGCGGAGCTTATTCGTGAGGTGTCTTCCAAAACGAACGATAAGGTGGGCGACGGTACGACGACGGCAACGGTGTTGGCGCAAGCGGTTGTTACTGCCGGTCTGAAATACGCGGCCGCCGGCGTGAACACGGTGGGCCTTCGCAACGCTCTTGAGGCGGCATCAAAAAAACTTACCGAGGAACTGCATAAGATCGCAAAGCCCGTAAAATCCAAGGACGAGATCATTCAGCTCGCAACCATTTCTGCAGAATCCGAGGAATTGGGAAAGATCATTGCGGAAGCCATTGAGAAGGTCGGGAAAGATGGCGCGGTGACCGTTGAAGAGTCGCAGGGAACCGGTATTGAAAAAGAGGTGGTTGAAGGTCTGCAGTTTGATCGCGGGTACGTTTCTTCCTATATGATAACGAACGCGGAGCGAATGGAGGCGGTTGTTGAGGACGCGCCGATCCTTATTACCGACAAAAAGATCTCATCCATTCAGGATATTCTCCCGTTTTTGGAAAAATTCGCAAAAATGGGCAAAAAAGAGCTCGTTATTATCGCGGATGATGTTGATGGAGAAGCGCTTTCTACTCTGGTGGTAAACCGCCTTCGCGGTGGCTTTTCAGCACTTGCCGTCAAAGCGCCCGGATTTGGGGATCGCAGGAAGGAAATGCTGGAAGACATCGCGGCGGTAACGGGCGCTACCGTGGTATCGGAAGACGTCGGATTGAAGCTTGCAAGCGCGGATCTTGCGGTTTTGGGTCAGGCAAAGCGCGTGATCGCGGATAAGGAAAACACCACGATCGTCGGCGGCAAGGGCAAGAAGCCCGATATTGATAAGCGGGTAAAACAAATACGAGCCCAGCTTGAACGGACTACCTCGGAATTTGATAAGGAAAAACTTCAGGAGCGTTTGGCGAAACTTTCCGGAGGCGTTGCCATCATTAAGGTGGGGGCCGCGACCGAGACCGAAATGAAATATGTGAAGTTGAAAATTGAGGACGCGGTTGCCGCAACCAAAGCGGCACTTGCCGAAGGAATTGTTCCGGGAGGAGGAACGGCGCTTCTCAAAGTCGCGGTAGTGCTTGAAAAAAACTGGAACGAGCAGGCAAAAAGTACAAAGTCCTCGGAGGAGGAGCGCGCGGCGCACGCAATCTTGCTTCGCGCGTTGGAGGAACCGATGGCGCAGATCGCCGCAAATGCGGGCAAACGAACCGGTGAAATTGTTTCAAAGGTAAAGGAGAAACTTGCCGCAGATCCGAAGTCGCTTGCAGGATACGATGCGCTTGCCGACGAGCTTCTCCCCGACATGGTAAAAGCTGGCATCATTGATCCGGTGAAGGTAACGCGGCTTGCGTTGCAAAACGCCGTTTCAATTGCCGCGATGTTTCTTACCACCGAGGCCGCGGTGACGGAACTTCCGAAAAAAGAATCATCAGCGCCCGCCATGCCACAGGGTGGGATGGGGGATTACTAGAGCAATGCGGCGAAAAACCGGTTTTGCGTTCTGCAAGACCGGTTTTGTATTTTTTATTAATGAAAAAGCCCGCGATGGGCTTGAAAAATTACTGTCGGTCCGTATCTTTTGGTTTTTCTACCGTGAGCTTATTTTTCACCTCTTCCGAAATATCTTCAATAAGGGCCCGCCGCTCCTCTTCATATCTTCGCGTGTTATTTTCTCTGATGCCGTTCAAGATCGCATAGATCGAAGAAAACCCAAACACCAAAAACGCAAGATAGCTCACGAGTGATCCCCATCCGCTGTACGGATCTGTCAAAAACGCAAAAGATCCTATCGTGATGGCAAGCGATATGCCGGCAATCTTACCGACGAGTTTTGACCAAGCATATCCAAGCGCAAGTGCAATGACCACAAGCAGGAGGAACCAGTAGCTCATTGAAAAGATCGGTACAAGTTTCGCGTAGATCGTACCGCCTATGTGCGGGCGCGTCAATGTCATCACAAAAAAACAAAAACGCGGGTGTCCCCGCATTATTTTTTATCGTTTTTGAAACTCTTGATGATCGCAGGGACCCGCACGATGAGAACGATGGCAAATCCGCCCCACAGAAGAACGATTGAGAGCATTCCGGCGGTAAAAAGGGACAGCGCCATGAGGGCCGCGCCAATCCCGGCGATCGGATATCCGCTGATTATATAGATGACGGAAGCGCCAGCAAGCAGAGCGCAGACAAAGAGGATGCCGAGTTCCATGTAGTTTTTACTGGGAGAGCTATTTTGTTCCTAGCACGCGCGCATTGTTTTTGCAACATCCCCGAAATGTCGTGCGATAATAAAAAAACGCGACTATGAGTCGCGTGGGTCTTTTGGTGTTTCGTCATTTTTCGTCCTTTTTGTTTCCCCGCCAAAGAGAACCGCGCCCCATACCAGGGCGACTCCCGCAAAAGATATGACAAGACTCGGAATGCCTGTCACAAAAAAGAACCGACGAGCAGGGCAAAGCACGAGGCCAACACCATGCGCCCCGCAAGGAAGTTAGAAACGGTAAAGAATATCATGAGCCCGAGAAGGATGATGTTGATGATCCACATTGGGTGGTGGTGTGTAAATGACCTCGCATAGATTGTTCCAGACCCCGTGAGCGTTGGCAATATTGATTCAAAAAATACTTTATGGTATAGTAGGAAACTGTATGATCATTCTTCTTGTTTTAGCCGCGTTTGTCGTGTGCGCATCCGGCATCCTTTCCATGGTGGAGGCCTCTCTTTTCTCCTATTCTCTTACGACCGCGCGCCTTCGCGCGGCTCGCGGGGCGTGGGGGGCAAAAGCCGCCCTTGAAATACGCGCCAGACCCTTTCGTGCTATCGCGACATTTGTCATCTTGTCATCCACTATCAACGTGGTTGGCAGTATCGCCATCGGGTCATATGCCGCGTTCCTGTTTTCAAGCCGGGGCATCGGTATGTTTTCCGCGATTTTTACGTTTTGTACGATCATTCTTGCCGAGATCATTCCCAAAAACATAGGCGAGCGCTGGAACCAAATGTTGTTTCCCATCGCCGCGGGACCGCTCTTGTGGCTTTCGTTTTTTATGACGCCGCTGGTTGTGGTGCTTGAGGCCATCACGCGTCCGTTCACGTCAGGCGTTTCACCATTTACGACCTCTGAAGAGGAGATCGCGCTTCTTGCCGGTGAGGGGGCGCGGGCGGGCTCCATAGAGCCCTACGAGGCAGAAATGATTAGGCGTGTGTTTCGCCTGAACGATGTGACAGCGGGCGACATGATGACGCCCAAACCCTTTGTATCTCTTATGAACGGGGACACAACGGTCGCCGATGCGGTTGGCGTGGTGAAAAATGCGAAGTGGTCTCGTTTTCCGGTCTATACGACGCATGAGAATAGCATCACCGGCATGGTGTACGCGCGCGATATTTTGCGTGCGTTCGTCGAAGGAGAGGCCGGGCGCAAGGTATCCGAATACGCACGGGAAGCCATGATCGTGCCGGAAGGGCGCCTGGGCGACGATCTCCTTCGCGATTTTCAGGCGCGCCGCACGCATCTTGCGGTTGTCGTAAGCGAATATGGGAATGTGGTCGGTGTCGTTGGGCTGGAAGATGTGTTGGAAGAACTGGTCGGCGAGATCATTGACGAAAAAGATGTGCAACCAGAACTTATCAAACGCGTGGCAAAGCACGAGATCATCGCGCACGGCCAGACGAGGGTGTCGCTTATGAATCACTTTTTTAACACGACGCTCAAATCGCGCAAGACCCTCAATGGATTTTTACAGGAAAAGCTGGGCCATATTCCCAAGGCGGGCGATGTCTATGAATTTGAGGACTTGGTGTTTCGCGTGGAGGAGGCGAGCGCCCAGCAGGTAGAACGGGTGCGGGTACAGCGAAAACTTGTGGAAGAACAGGCAAACGCGTAGCAGTGGTTGCCATGGGGCGGCCGGCGCGGTATACTATGGGTGGCGCGGTGTCGCCTGTGGATATCTTTAGAGATCGTTAGCATATTACTCTATGACATATATTTTTGTCGGTATTGTGGCAGTAATCGTGTTGTGGTTGGTGTTTGTCTATAACGGGCTTATTCGGGGGCGTCAGCGCATCAAGGAGGCATGGTCCGATATTGAGGTGCAGTTAAAACGCCGATATGATCTTATTCCGAATTTGGTTGCGGCGGTCAAGGGCTATGCGGCGCATGAAAATAATCTTTTTGAAAACGTAACGAAGGCGCGAACCCAGGCGATGGGTGCGCGAACCGCCGAGGAACACGCAAAAGCCGAGAACATGCTTTCAAGCACCTTGAAGTCGCTTTTTGCGGTTGCCGAGGCATATCCCGATCTGAAAGCGAACACGAACTTTTTGGAACTTCAGCGCGAGTTATCCGATACCGAGAACAAGATTCAGGCCGCACGCCGTTTTTACAACGGTAATGTGCGGGATTTCAACATTATGATTGAGTCGTTTCCTTCCAGCATAGTCGCTTCCGTGTTCCACTTTATGAAACGTGAATTTTTTGACATGGATGAAGGGGAGAAGGCGAATCCAAAAGTCAGTTTCTAAAATAGCCCGTTATCGGCCCAATCGGTTCCACCATTCACAATGCTTTTTTCTTCAACATTTTTTCGGAAACACCTATCCTCCGAGCAGGGCTTCACCCTGCTTGAAATGCTTGTCGTGATAGCGATCGTGGGCGTGCTTGCGGCCGCCGTTCTTGCGTCATTGAACCAAGCGCGCGGGAATGCACGCTTTTCAAAGGCACGAGCCGATGTAAAAGAACTGCGAAATGCGATTGGGTTCCTTGAGAACGACTCATACCAGTGGCCGTCGCACATCACGGTAAATGATATTCAGTCGGGAACGTCGGGAAATGAGATATGGGATCTTTCTCTTCCTATCGCTGGCATCGTGCAAACCGACGGACTGTTCTACAAATGGCAGGGGCCCTACATGAAGGCGCTACCAAAGGACCCGTGGGGGAATAAGTATTTTTTTGATCCCGACTATGACATTGACCCTGGGGCCGGTGAGACCTGGGCGGCGGTCGTCGGTTCTTTTGGGCCGAATGGTGTGGGACAGCACATCTACGACTCTGATAATATCTACGAGGTTTTCGGGTCACAGTAGGGTTTTGGTGTGAAGTCGTCCAATGAGCGGTTTTTTGACCGTTTTATGAAGAAAACAAGGTAACCCCTTGCTTTTTTCTTTAAATTGTATATAATGTATACATACGGTAGTTAATGCCGAAGGGGAGTGCGCTGGAGGAAATTCCCCGGATATGGCTCTAAAAAACGCTTTTTTGGCTCATGGCCTAAATGGTGAAACGGTCGAACTACTGACAGCATGGAATGTCCGGCATCCTGAACCGATCGCGATGGTTTTCAAAAAATGATCGGGAGAGGTTTGTGATCCGCCGGAGCACACGCATGGCAAAAGGAAGTGGCTATCAAGATGCAGATTTTTTGGAATACGTTGTCAAATCACTGGTTGACAACCCGGACGATGTAAAAGTTGACCGCAAGGTTGACGAAATGGGGGTTCTTTTGACCCTCAAGGTCTCGCCCCAGGATATGGGGCAGGTCATCGGACGGAACGGGAACACTGCAAAAGCCATCCGCTCGCTTCTTCGTGTCGTTGGCATCAAAAACAATGCCCGCGTCAATTTGAAGATTGAAGAGCCGGAGGGCGGCAGAGCCCCGCGCATGGAGCGCCGGTCGTCTGTAGACGAAGTCGTTGACGATCTGAAGCTTTAAAGTTTGAAACTGACAAAAGCCCCGCAAGGGGCTTTTGTGTTAATAAAAAAGATCGTACTACAAGCGCTCACATGAGCGATCAAAATCCTGCGCAAGTGGGATTTTTGTTTTTTACTAACTATTGCTGTATGCAAAAGCCCCGTGTCCGGGGCGTGGTGTTAGTAGTTATAGACGAATGTACAGGTTTCTCCAATGGTGACATAAAAATGTTCCATGGCTCTGCTCCCATCGGTGTAGCGCCGGTACTTCACCACTGCCGTTCCCTGGTCACCAATGTGTAGCGCGTCCTGATCGCATGTGAGCGGGATGTCAAAGACATATGTTTTGCCATATGTAAGATCAGATTTTCTGACCATGATTGACAGAACGCGAGCACTGTTTGGTGGGTTTATCTGTACGATTTCCGCTTTCATTATCTCTTCTTCCACGGTATATTTGGAAGAGCATCCGAGAAGAAGAATGCCCAGAATTAATGGAATGAAGAATGCTCGTTGTAGCATGTCGGCCCCTGCGTACTCACAGCAGTAGTACTGGAAGTATTTTATTATAAATTTATAAAAATGTCAACATTACGGTATGACATCCTCACAATTTTCCCCGACATGTTTGGGTCGTACATCGGCGCTTCCATGATAAAGCGCGGTATCGCAAAAAAACTCATCAGCATTTATATTCACGATGTACGTGATTTTGGCGTGGGGCCACACCGCAAAGTGGATGAGCGCCCGTACGGCGGCGGGCCCGGCATGGTGTTGCAAGTGGGGCCGATCGTGAAGATGATGGCAACACTGAAAGCAAAACCGAAAGAAACGCTTGTCGCACTTTTTTCCGCTGGTGGCGAACTGTTTACTGCTGAACGCGCGCGGGCGTTCTCAAAAAAATATACACGTATCGTTATGATCGCGGGTCACTACGAGGGCGTTGATGAGCGCGTCGCGCGAATTCTTCGGTCGTGCGGGTTTGCCGTGGCAGAACTTTCCATCGGGCCGTATGTGCTCACCGGCGGAGAACTTCCATCCATGGTCGTCATGGATGCCGTGTCACGCCACATTCCTGGGTTTTTGGGCAAGCAGGAATCACGCGAAGAGGAACGTTATGGCCCAGGTCTTCCCTCCTACTCGCGGCCTGAAATTTTCATGTATAAAAAAAGGGTGTTCCGTGTCCCGAAAGTCCTTCTCTCCGGGGATCACGCAAAAATAGATGCGTGGCGGGCAGCGTCACAAAAGCCGAAGGCGGTATCTTGACACACCGCCTTTGTTTTAGTAGTGTGCTTACAACGTTCCTTTCATCATGCCCATCCAATGAAGAAGGCCGTTTTTACTGCTTTTTGCTTGAGCGTGTTTGTGGGTCTACTTTCTCTTGTGTCTGTTGCTGATGCGTCCACGGGGCCCGCGGCACAACTGCAGAAGACCGTTAGTGATATTCAGAAAGTTATTGGCGGGGCGCCAACGATTACTGAGGCGCAGAAGAGCGCGGTTCGCCAGCTTATTTTTGAACGCATTGATATGGCCGATGTCTCCAGGCGGACGCTTGGCAAGCATTATGCGGCGCATAAGGATCGCTTTCCGGAATTTGTTCGTCTTTTTGGCGGACTTATTGAAAAGAATTGGATGAATCGGGCAAGTGGCATCGCCGGAGCGAAGATAGAGTTTGAACGTGAGCGGCTTGACGGCGATCTTGCAACGGTTGAATCAAAACTCGTGATGGGGCGTGGAGGGGAGATCTCCGTCGGGTTCCGTCTCCATCGGGCGGGAAACCAGTGGCTGGTGCATGACATTTTGGTTGAGGGCATAAGTTTAGTATCAAGTTACCGGGCACAGTTCAACCGGGTCATCCAGCAGGATTCCTTTGACGAACTCATCAGTCGTCTTCGCGCAAAGGATCTGGGAGAAGAGACAAAGTAAGCGCCACTGGCGCTTTTTTCTTTTTTAAGACGTGGTATAATATAAGAGGTATCTAATTTTTTGCATATGAAACATCACGTAGAGAGCGCATATGTGTATGGCATCGCGGTAGCGGGTATGGTCTTGGCGAGCTCTTTTTACGGAGCGCATGCGGCGCCCCCAACGGACGTTGTTGCCCATTGGAAATTTGATGAGGGAACGGGAACTGTCGTTGCCGATTCTTCGGGCAATAAGTATAACGGCACAACTGAGTTCGGGCCCGAGTGGGTTGATGGCGTCATGGGAAAAGCGATGAAGTTTAATGGCACGGATCAGTATGTAACGGTTCCCGATAATAATCTTACGGAGGCCGTGTATGCTTTCTCGGTAAGCGTGTGGTTCAAGCCGACTGAGGCGTCCACCACCCAGGCGCGCGGCGTTATTGGTATTATGAACGACCTGGACAGATCGGCGTTCAATATCGGCATTGACCAGTTGTATGACGGAAACGATGTCTACTTTCGTGTTTCAAATATTGGTAATATCGCCGAAAAAGCATCCGCTGATCAAGCGCTCGGAAATACGAAGTGGAATCATGTGGTCGGTATATATAACGGGGAAAAACTATTCCTGTACCAGAATGGCGTTTTACAGAAGAACAATCCACCGTTTACCGGGACCAGCAAAAATAGTGCGAAACCCCTTCGCATGAGTTACGACTATTCAAAGGGACTTTCTTCGTTCCCCGGCGCAATTGACGAGGTGCGCATCTATCATCGGGCCCTTTCCCCTGCGGAAGTTGCCGAGTTGTATAATGAACCCGTCGCCGCGGCGGTTCTTCCTCCACCGCCCGCCCCGGAGCCCGCACCAGCACTTGTTCCCGAACCCGTTCCCGCACCAGTGCCGGAACCCGCTCCGATTCCCGTACCAAGTCCCACGCCCCCTCCTTCTCCAAAGCTTCTCTTGCTACGGAGCATGGGCATCGGGTCGCAGGGTGATGATGTGCTCTCTTTGCAAAAGTTTCTGAACGCGCGGGGCTTCATTATTTCTATTTCTGGTGCCGGATCGCCCGGCAACGAGACGACATATTTTGGTGGCCGCACGGAAGGCGCCATAAAGAAACTTCAGTGTGACAAGAAGATCGTCTGTGCCGGTTCTCCTTCTACGACCGGATGGGGCCGCATCGGACCAAAGACCCGCGCGCTTATCGCGGAGATGTAAAGTTGACAGCGAAAACACAGTCCCGCTTTACGCGGGGCTGTGTTTTTTTGCAGGTGCGGGGGGCTTTGCTATACTTCACATATGAACAATGAGTCATTTTATTGGGGAGCCGCAACAAGCTCGCACCAGGTAGAAGGGAATAATCACAATGACTGGAGCGAGTGGGAGAAGGCGAACGCTGACCGCCTTGCTAATGATGCGCAGAAAAGACAGTGGCCTCGCCACTTAAGCGAAGGGAGCCCATCGCCGCTTGAGCGGAGCAATTATGTATCCGGACGCGCGTGCGAACACTATACGCGGTTTTCGGAGGATTTTGACATCGCAAAAAACCTCGGCCATAATGCACATCGGCTTTCCCTTGAATGGTCGCGGATAGAACCCGAAGAGGGAGTGTTTAACGAGGAGGCGATCGGGCATTATCGCGAGGTTGTGCAAGCGCTTCGCGCGCGGGGCATTGAGCCGTTTGTGACTCTGTGGCATTGGCCATTGCCGCTCTGGCTTCGTGACAAGGGCGGTTGGAAGAATGCTGATAATGTCAGGTATTTCGTTCGGTATGTTGAAAAGGCCGTCTCGGCGCTTGGTCCAGATGTCACTTTTTGGATCACGCTCAATGAGCCATTGGTGTACACAAAGATCTCGTATCTTGAGGGGCGATGGCCTCCGCAAGAAAAGAGCTACATTTCTTACCTGCGTGTTTCCAGGAACCTTATTAAAGCCCACAAAAAGGCGTTTGGCGTTATAAAGCGCTTACAGCCGGCATCGCAAGTTGGCATTGCCCACAACATGAGCTTTTTTGAAGCGGATAAAAGCCATGTTATTAATGGGTTTCTGAAGTGGTTCGGCGAGTGGAGAAAAAATTTTGGATTTCTTAATGCGATTGCCGATTATCAGGACTTTATCGGTTTTAATTATTACTCCAGTTATGTGGTCAACTTAAATTTTGATAAGGTAAAGACCGAGCAAACGACTGACATGGGATGGGCTATCTATCCAAAGGGCATATATCTTATGCTCACGCGTCTTAAGAAATATCGTAAACCCATCTACATCACCGAAAATGGTTTGGCTGACGCAAAAGATGAGAAACGCGCACAGTTCATAGATGAGCATATTTTCTGGTTAAAAAAGGCGATAGCCGATGGAGCTGACGTCCGCGGATACTTCTACTGGTCGCTTCTGGATAACTTTGAGTGGAGCGATGGGTTTTGGCCCCGGTTCGGGCTTGTCGCCATTGACTATCTGACACAGGAGCGGAGCATTAGACCATCGGCGCTTATATATAAAAGCATCATAGAGAAGGCCGATATGCGCCGAGTCGGTCCGGAGGGTGGCAAATAATGTTGGGTATGTACAAGGAGAGTGCATAATGCAAGATACATTCTGGACTCCATGAAGCCCTGAGCTTATGGAGTTTTTTAATCGAATCCACTCAAAATATACCGGCATCAAGGGGTTTA